>ERZ808262.194-NODE-194-length-42504-cov-8.385733_pt1 | contig 42504 bp, 35 predicted proteins | sample MGYA00520895_ERZ808262 | MGnify/ENA primary metagenome ERZ808262 (study PRJEB31516, sample SAMN03275588) | gut metagenome | biome: mammalia-associated habitat; material: feces | host: Papio cynocephalus | place: Kenya | collected 2012-08-02 ... | reverse complement strand
TTCACTATACTTTTTTATTCTCGTATAGTGTCAACTTTTTTCAGTTCAAGTCACCTAGACTGATTGTAAGCGGTGTGCAAAGGTGCCTCATCAGTTATGTGCCACCGACACACTCCTTCTTCGAAAAGAAATCTATCCTCGAAAATCTCATTCTAATCTGATGCAACTTATTTTTTTTAAGTTACTAATTGTTAAAGGATAGTATCACAGGAAGTTTTTGTAAGAATTATAAAGTTAAAAAACCGCCCTCAACCTATTTTGCACCTCAGTGCGAATGGCGGAGAGCGGTATGAAGCGTCAGCGAAATCGGGAGTTCAAAAGACGACTTAGAATAAATCTACTTTAGAAAACAGTACTATAGGGTTTCTAATAGGGCGAGAACTCGCTTTCTGTTTTCTTCTATGGTAGGAGCGTCTCCTGCAACTTCGTGATATTTACCCTGTTTTTTATAGTATTCGATAAGTGGCTCGGTCTGCGCGTGATAAGTCTTGATGCGGTTATTAATAGTCTCTTCTGAAGCATCATCTGCGCGTCCCTCTATACTAGCACGATGTGCAATACGCTTTTTTACTGTGTCATCTGAGATCATAAGAGAAATCACTGCATCCACTGCACTATTTCGCTCGGTGAGTATCTTGTCGAGATCTTCGGCCTGTTTTAGAGTGCGAGGAAAACCATCAAGAATGAAGCCGTTTACATTTTTAACGGAGTCGAACTTAGAAGCTATCATTTTTTCCACGACCTCATCCGGAACGAGCATCCCTTTATCTATAAGTGACTTTGCGTGTAGGCCAAGCTCTGTTCCTGCGGCTATTTCTGCTCTTAGTAGTTCTCCGGTGGAGAGGTGGCAGAGGTTATACTTTTCGCGAATTGCGGCAGCGTGTGTGCCTTTTCCGGCACCCGGTGGGCCGAACATAACGTAATACTTCATATTTTTATGATTCTAGTACATATATATCTTTACTTTCTCTGCCTAATTGGTCGTAGTCGAGTCCGAAACCGACTATAAATCTGGCAGGAATCTCCATGGCGACATAGTCCAGCGCTACGTCTTGTTTATATATTTCAGGTTTAAGAAGCATCGTGCAGACTTCAACTTCTGATGCTCCTTCTTCCATTAACTTGTTTTTGAGATAGACTATGGTTTTTCCGGTATCCACGATGTCTTCGCAGATTATTACCTTACGACCTTTTACACTTCCGGTAAGACCCATATCTTCGTGTATGTTTCCGGATGATTGGGTACCTTCGTAAGAGGATAATTTAATGGTGACAAGTTCCACGGTGAAGTCAAGCCTTTTCATTAGTTCGGCCGTGAACATCAGTGCTCCATTAAGCACGCACAATAGAATGGGTGCTTGTTCGTCGTTAATGTGCTTTTTGTTAATCTTTTCGGCTACGGAGTCTATAGCCTTTTCAATCTTCTCATTGGAGATGAATGGTACGAATGTTTTGTCGTGTAGAGTAATGCTCTTCATTGTTTTAAATTACCAAAAGACAAATATACGTAATTTTTGATAATTTTTAGTAACTTCGACTCTTGATACTATTTAAAACTGACTATGAGAACTTTTATTATGATGGTTATGTCGATATTTTTCTCCGGCATAACGGATGATTTCACAGATGCGCTTGTGCGCCTGTGTGGGCTAGAAAGTAAGGAAGCTCTTACGGAGGATGTCGTGGAGGAATATTCATATTTGGCCCGACATCCGATAGACATTAATTCCGCTTCCGATGACAGAATTAGCTCGACCGGTTTTTTTACCCCTTTCCAAATAGCTTCTATAAAGGACTATATTATGCGCAATGGGCCAATACTTTCTTATGTGGAATTGGCCGGAATCACGGGTGTAGGGAAGCAGATGGCAGATGATTTACGGTTTTTCTTTATATGTGGGAACAACAGTGGCAACTCTCTGATTGGTCCGGAAAAAAAGAAACGATTTCATATAGAAGGCAGTATGAGGAATACTATAAAGTCGGATATGATAGTTGGTTCAAAAGCAAAATATGAGGCTGCTTATGGACGGCAATTATCTGCAGGTGTGTCTATAATGGGAAACGCAGTAAAGGGATATATGTGTTATAATGGGGTAAAATACCCTATAAAGGTGGTACTGGGTTCACTTAATGTGCGTTATGGGCAGGGACTCCTTTTATGGAGCGGATTTTCTATCGGAGGTGTATCCCAACTATCGGGGCTCTCTCGTAATCCTACAGGGATAAATGCGAGTTTAGCGAGTAGTTCTATTAAGGGAGTAGCTGCGAATTGTACTATAGGAAGAAGCAGTGTCGATGCTTGTGTCCTAAGTGATGGTGGACTGGCCGTGCATTATGGATACCATACACGAAAAGGAACTTATGCTACGACTGCTATGTATGAAAATGGAGATATTGGATGTAGTCTTGATTACAAAATGACTATATGGAAGATTACTACCTTTGGCGAATTGGCCGTGTATAAGGGGGCGGAAGGCATGGGGACTGCTTTTCTGGGTGGGGCCTTTTATAATATAGCATATAAAAAGCGTGCAGGAGTGATTTTGCGTTACTATTCAGATGAGTTTGCACCACGATATTGCGGTAGTATACATTCTGGCACAAAGCCTGCGGGAGAGAATGGGGTGGGCGCTGCAGTAGAATATGAAAAAGTATCCTTGGTAGCCGATTATTCCATCAAGGATGGCTTGTCTTCATTTAGGAGTATAGAGAAGTGGCTGTGGAATAAATCTTTAGATGAGTGGGAGTTAGATGGGGAGTTAAGGCATACTATGAAATATAAAGCCAAGACCTCATATTATTCCAATGAACTTAGAGCAGGTATTAATGCATCCAAAGGGGCACTACAACTCTGTTCGCGAATTCAAATGTTAAAGGGAGAAGGATTATCAGCGTTAGGATATGTCGAGGGCTCTTTGATAAGTGAAAAATCGAGAATTTCTGCCAGAGTGCTATGCTTTGATGCCAGAGCGTGGGCGGATCGCCTTTATGCATATTCTAGAGATGTCCCTGGGGCTTTCAGCGTACCAGTGTATTATGGAAGAGGGAGTGAATGGTCTTTATATGCTCGATATAAAAAGATCGCTTTACGTTTAAGTTATACTTCATATCAAGGCGACAAGGCAAATAAATGGGAAGTAAAGGGATATGTAGCCTTTTGATCTAAAATCTAAAACTAAGCCCTACCCCTAAAGCAGGTGCTGCATTCCCACCTAAGGCATAATGATTATTCGTAGGGATTTGTGGAGTTATAAGTGTAGGGCTGATCCTCATGGAAAGGTCATCGGAAATCTCAAAATCGTGCATGTAGGCAAATACATTGGCATCGATTACTTGAAGCAGATAGCCAGCGAAGGTGAAAAGCAGCGCGTAATCTCTATAACGTCGATAGAGGTCTTTATAGTATTTAGCGGTTTCGGCACTTATATATGTGGTGTCGCCGGAATTGTATATGGCTCTAAACCTTTCGAAATTCTCTTTAAATTTTATATAGTAACTTCCACTGCCTATGATTATGCCCCAGTATAAAGGCAGTTTCCAGAACTCGCGGTTATAGATTTGCCCTAATCCCGGAAGAAGAAGAGAATAGAGAGTTGCTTTTTGAGGATTAGGCCAATCGGATGGTTCATAGCTAATTACACCATCCATCAAAGAACCCCAATAACTTAGTGCTGCTCCCGCATAACAGAGTGCGCTGGCTAGTTCATTTCCTTTATCATTGAACCAGATGCCTCCGCCTATTCCCGCAGCTATTCCTCCATATACAAAGGGCAACTTCCAATAATCTTTATTGTATATCTGCATGCCACCCAGACAGATGAGTGAGCCTTCGAAAGAGGTGGCCACATCCATAGTGGTCTTGTGCCCTAGGGCTTTGACATATTTTTTTACGTCGAATATTTTATCTGTGGTGTCTGCTTCCTCTCCTTCGACATCGCTATAATTTTGAGAGAAAGCTTCTTCCTTGAACTGCGCCATGCAGCAAGGACGGGATAGGGCCAATGAAAAAAAGGCACAAACAAGCAGGAATTTAACTGTTTTTAAGCGCATCCAGGAAGCGATTTATTTCGGCGTCGGAATTGAAGTTAATGGTAAGGGACCCTTTTCCATTCTCATTACGCTTTAGGCTTATCTTTCCCTTAAAAAAGCGTGCACATTCTTTACACAGGCTCTTATGAATTTCGGGAATGTTATCTGTAGTGATGTTTTTGCTATCCCCTTTGCTTTCTGAGTCAGGGTCGGATTTAGATGAAAGTTGCTTAACTTTTTGCTCTAATTGTCTTACATTTAGGCCATTTTTTATGGTATAATCGCAAAGTTTAGCCTGCAGGTCAGCATCGTTTACTGATAACAATACTTTAGCATGGCCAACGCTTATCTGGCCAACTTTTAAGTCGTGCTGCACTTTTATAGGAAGTTGCAGAAGCCTTATCTGGTTCGCTACAGACGAGCGACTCTTGCCAAGCCTATCTGCCATTTGCTCTTGTGTGAGCTTGCATTCGGTAATGAGTCGTTGAAAACTCAGTGCTATTTCTATAGGGTCAAGGTTCTGTCTTTGAACATTTTCCACTATGGCCATTTCGAGCATGCCCTGGTCATCGGCCTCTCTAATATATGCCGGAATCTCGGTAAGCCCAGCCATTTGACAGGCCCGATACCTTCTCTCTCCGCTTATTATCTGGTATTTACCATCGTTACACCTTCTAACGGTAATGGGTGTTATTAGCCCTAAGGCTCTTATACTAGAGGCCAATCCCTCCAGTTCCTCGCTATCAAAAGACAAACGGGGCTGGTATGGGTTAGGGGATATGCGATCCACAGGCACCAGAAGAACATCGGCTGCCGAATGAGGCGTCGTACTCCCTACCTTTTCTTTATCTTTATAACTAACCGGTTTCCTAAGGTCATCGGCGCCTGATATGTCTCCTAGTATAGCGCTCAATCCACGCCCTAGGCCTCTTGGTGGTTGACTCATATCGTAATGTCATTATTTCTTTCCAGAACTTCGCGAGCGAGATTCAGGTAGTTGTTAGTTCCGTTACTGTTTACGTCGTAAAGCACAATTGGTTTCCCATAAGACGGCGCCTCTGAAAGACGTATGTTTCTTTGAATTATAGTACTGAACACCATGGTCTTAAAGTATTCTTTCAACTGGTTTACCACCTGGGCATGTACCTTGGTACGCCCATCGAACATGGTTACTACGAAGCCTTCAATATTTAGATCCGGATTACTGCCATTTTGAACTAATCGAATGGTTTGCAGAAGTTTACCTATACCTTCAAGCGCAAAAAACTCTGGCTGCACGGGGATAATGACCGAATCAGCAGCCGACAGGCAGTTGATGGTAATCAGTCCTAGAGACGGAGCACAATCTATGATAACATAGTCGTAGTCTTTCCTTATGTCCTTTAAGGCGTTTCTTAATATATGATCTCTATCGGGGAGATCTATGATTTCAATTTCAGCACCTACCAGATTAATGTGTGAGGGAATCATCTTAAGATAGTCCATCTCGGTAGGCACGACTGTGCTGGATGCATCCGTTGCACCTATCATTATTTCGTAGAGGGTCTTACCCTCGGTATTTTCCGGAGAATAATTTAGCCCCGAAGTGGTGTTAGCCTGCGGGTCTGCATCTATTATAAGCACTTTCTTTTCGAGAATGGCTAGTGATGCAGCTAAATTGATGGCAGTGGTAGTTTTCCCCACTCCTCCTTTTTGATTTGCTATAGCTATAATCTTTCCCATAGTTTACAAATTTAAGAAAAATGTCCCGATTATAAAATTACTTTCTTCCTGAAAGAACATTAATCTTGTGTGGAAGCAGCTCTAATTCCAAAGGCAATTTTCCCGCTATTTCTCCGTCAAGTTCCACTATGTCTTCCGATTTTGCGTTAAGTGGGACTATTTTAAAATTGGTCCCTCTAACATAGATTATTTTTTTAGATTTGTGAAGGCTCTTACGGTAAATACGCGGTAATTCAGGGATTATACCGGTTATTGGAATTTTAGGCACGATTATACCATCCATTATGCCGTCAGTAGGGTCGGCTAGGCAACATTGCTGCATGCCACCGCCACAATAAGAACCGTTTCCGAAAGCTAAATCCACTACGGGCCCTCGATACACAAGCTGACCATCATTATAGAACTCTATGTCTATAGGCTTTATATTAAATAGATTATGTAATAGGGAATTAAGATATATACGCGCTTTGCGTTTGCCTCTTTCCTTATTTTGGTTAACTTCATCGCACACGTGTGAATCGAACCCCACTCCACCTATATTTGCCATATAAGAAACTGTTCCAGAAGCGAATCTGGCGCGTACTACATCTTCTTTTTCGAATCTTCCATTAGCGATGATTTCTGCAGCTTTTAATGTGTCGCGTGGGATTTCGAAGGTCTTGATCCAGTCATTTCCACTGCCAATCGGCATCAGTGCCAAGTAGAATTCTTCTGGAGCGGTTCCGGAGTAGTCGCACCATGATAACACACCTTCGAATACTTCGTGTATGGACCCGTCACCACCTACAGCCATAATTTTCCTGTATCCCATACGCGCTGCAGCAGCTGCCAATTCTTCAGCGTGATGTTTATGTGTAGTATAGACTATATGTAGTTTTACCCCAAGTCTTTTCAGATACTTTTCGGCCGGAACCCACTGAGACATCGTTTTGCCAGAACCAGCTCGAGGGTTAACTATAGTGTACCATTCCTGTTTTGTATAAGACATCTTTTTCAAATTCTCGGGGCGCAAATTTAACAAAAAATAATAAGAAATGTTAACTAGCCGAGTTAATGGCTATCACTGTGTATGCTATTATGAGCATAGGATATAATTCCTAACACTATCAGTAGTACAGCGTGAAGTTCGTGTTGAAGCGTGGCAAAAAGTATCCCTATCTCCCAATTGATGCCATATATGGTGCTAAGACTTAAAGCTATAAGATAATGATAGGCTCCTATGCCTCCGGGAACCGGAATTACTGATGCTATATTTCCTATAGCGGCAAGCAAGATGGCATCGGTGATGCCAAGGCCGGAAAGGGCAGGGATGGATTTGAGCACGAATAAATACATTAGTATGTACATTCCCCAAAGAAAAGCCGTGTACACTAGAAATAAGCCTTTGCCCTGCATGTTTCGAAAAGAAGAAAATCCGGCGACCAATCCGTGGAAGAACTCATAGAGTTTATTGAAAAACTTATATCTATTTTTAAGTCTACGGCTTAAAATGACTACGACAACTATTATAAGCACCACTAAAGTTACCCAAAGTGCGTTGTGCGGATTTCCTGCCAGTGGTCCCCAAATATGCTCCGAGAAAAATTGGGAAATGACATCGCTACCTAGCACTATCGATAGAATAACTAAAATCATTATGGCCAACCCATCCCACGCCCTTTCCATAATTTCAGTGCCTAGCACTGCATTGTACTGAGCGCCCCCTTTGCTTACAATCGCGCATCTCACCAATTCTCCCGATCCTGAAATGACGGCATTTGTGAGATTTCCTATATTATTGGCATCCCAAGTGGTGGGTAATTTGATATCCGGGTCAAGTGGTTTTATCATTTTATGCCATCTCAACGCCCGGATGAGGATGGCTAAAATGGCACAAATGCAAAACAGAAGTACAAACCCCCATCGGGTGCATTGCAGATTGGCCCAGAATTGAGGCCAATCGATGCTCTTGAAGGAAAACCATACTAAAACGATGGCCAATGCCAATGAAAGCACCAGTTTAATAGTGTTTTTCGCCTTTTTGTTCATGTCTTCAATTTCAATGCTTATAATTCAGGACAATGTTCTTAGAAACCTTTAAACAATAACCTACATCATCTTCGTTCTATATCTGTTTCTTTAATTCGTACACATTCAGTACAGTTTGCCTTCCAAAAGGAAAGTAAATTCGACGCTCAAAGACAAATCTGAAGTCGGTTATGTATGTTTCTTAACGGCGCGAATATAGTGATTTTTTTGCAGTACTTGTCGATAAGGCAAAACGGCTACATTTTAGAAAAATGGGCGTAAATGTGGATGAAGACGATAAATGTTTTCTTTAATGTTTGTAAATTTCGAAAATAGTTTTTAACATTTGCCTCAGTATATCGTCTATATTGTGTAAGCGGCTTAGAAGAGCCTTTAAAAAAGAACAATGAACGAGAATAAAGTTACATACGAAGATTTTTTGCCGTTGCGAGATGGTCTGGTGGAATATGCGTCCGGTTTATTGAAATCATTTGAAGACGCGCAAGATATAGTGCAGGATTTATATCTCAAGTTATGGAATAGAAGAGATAGCATTTCCGAAATAGAAAATCCACGATCTTATTGTATGACGGTGGTGCGGAATCGTTGTCTTGATAAGTTGAACTCTTCGCAAGTGCAGAATAAAACTCAGATGCCAAGTGAAGTTCTTGAGTCGAGCAGGGATATTCAGAGTGAAATGGAAGAAAAGGAAGGGCTTGAGGCGACATTGGCCGAAATAGAAAAGTTGCCTAAAGGGCAACGCGCAGTGATTATGAAAAGGGCAGTGGAGAGTTTGCCTTACGAACAGATTGGCAAACAATTAGGTATGAATTCTCAGTCCATGCGCACTCAGATGAGCTTAGCTCGCAAGACTTTGATGAAAAGAGTGGCTTGGGCCTTTGCTGCTTTAGCTATCATTGCAGCGGTGGGAGTAGGGATTTTAAATAGAAGGCCATCGGCTCCGCAGGATACATTCAGTGATCCGATGCTGGCTTATGCCGAATTGGAAAAGACATTTAATAAAATATCTTCGAAAATTGACCAAGGAATGGAACTTGCGCGCAGTTCCGAACCGGAATTCGAGAAGGTGGAAAAAATAATAAATAAAAAATACTAGTCTATTATGAAAAAAATCTTTTTATTGACAGTCTTAACTCTGTCTTGTGCAGGAGCTTTTGCTCAAAGCGGAAAGTCTATTTACATGAAGTATTCAGAAAAACCATTGGTGAACAGCGTATATATTTCACCATCTATGTTTAGTATGATGGGTCAACTTCCAGATATGGAAATGGATGATGAAACAGTGAATTTGACTGCTGCCGTTAAATCTTTATCCGGTCTTTATATTATAGAAAGTGAAAATAAAGGTGTGAATAATGACATCGCAAGAGATCTGGCCAAGATGGTTCAATCATCTGAATATGAACTATTAATGGAATCCAAAGATGATGGGGAGGTGATGCGTATATATATTGTTGCAGATGGCGATTATGTTAAGTCTTTTGTGCTGTATAGTCTTGACGAAGAGGAATGTGACTTTATCTGCATTGAAGGGAATATGCTTAAGACACAGATGATGAGTTTAATAGGAGAGACAGTTTCGCAGGATTAGTCGTTTGAAGGATATGAAAAGAATTTTAATATTATGTGCATTGGTGCTCGCTAGCACTCTATTGTATGCAAGGGATGTAAAGGATACATCTAAAGAGATAGTAAAATTGGCCAAGTCATATAGGAAAAAAGCTGGATTTGAAGTGGTGAATTTAGGCCCTACCTCCATCTCACTTATGAAAGCTGCGGCTAAAGCTGAAGCAAGATACGATGACGAAGATGATATAGAGGATCGTGAAGAGGCTTGGAGTGAGGTGGATATTCTAAGTGGTTTGAAAAGGATGCTAGTGGTAGATTATGAAGATGCATCCTATGCCGATAAACTTTCTTTTAACGAAAAGGTATCAAAATGCCTGGAAGGATGCGAACTTTTACTTTCGAGCGTTGATGAAGGAGAGGAAACAAGAATCTATGGAACTGTTTTAGAGGATGGAGCGACGCTTAAAGACTTAATCGTTTATGAGCCTCAAGAGGGAAGTCTGGTATATATGGAGGGGAAAATAGATATTCGAAGTGCGATGAGCCTTGCAGAATAAATGGTACCCCCTAGGCGAATCGAACGCCTATCACAGGAACCGGAATCCTGAATTTTATCCATTAAACTAAGGAGGCAAAATAATTTTTTCAAAATTCACGGGGAGTTTGCATCACTGCGAACTCCCCGCTACTTAACCTAAACTTAAACTATGAAAAACTTCATTGCAAATATAATGTTTTTCCAAAATAAATACAAATTTTTCGGATAAAGTCCGCTTCTTTTTATAATATTGCACTTAAGCCGTGATTTTGCGGTGACACTTAAACTTTTTTACTATGTTGTTTTTTTACAAAAAAAGGCTTCGGTCTTTAAGTGCAATCATCTTTTTATTTTCAGCTTCGGCTTGCGAGTCAATTTTTTCTCCGCGTACAGGAGAAGGAACTTTATCTGTTCATTTTGAGGAAAATATGAGTTTGCCTTCTGTGCCATTAGTTAGTTTGATGCCAGAGGAACAGCGTCTAAATAGTACTCCTGCGGAAAGCAAGGTGGAGGTTCAGTTGGACACTAACGATTTTATCCTCTCTGTGGTGGGTTCTGGTGGGGCGTCTTTGTATTATGGATCTTTCGGGGCCGCTCCTGAGAAAATAATTACATCGGCAGGTACTTATACCATAAGTGCTAAATCTTGCGAGTTTTATACTCCACTTTTTTCAAGCCCTCAGTTTGGGGATACAAAGACGGCTGTGGTTAAGCCGGGAAAGGAGTGCAGTGTGGTCTTGAATTGCGAACAGTTGAATTGTGGTGTAAGACTGAAAATAGATCCGCAGTTTTTAACCGAATATCCTTCGGGCGTTTTATTCTTAAAATCATCAGAAGGAAAGCTGATGTATGGGTATTCTGAAAGTAGAATAGCGTACTTTAGGCCTGGCAATGTGTCTCTTGTGTTAAATGACGCGGGAAAGGAAACCACGCTGGCTACATATAAAATGGAAGCCAAGCAGATTCTTGATATAAAACTTGAAATTAATGCAGACTCGCATAGTCAAGTTAACTCAGGCATTCATATAAAAGTAGATACGGCTCGTATCTGGCGTAACGATAAGATAGTTATTGGCGGCGGAGGTCAGGCAGAAGGGTCAGGAGGAAAAGGTGAGGGGAAAGAAGATGCTCTAAGTGTTTCAGAAGCCAAGGATATGATAGGATCTACAGATGTATGGGTATATGGCTATATAGTAGGAGGTGATCTATCGTCAAGCAGATGTAGTTTCGAGGCTCCTTTTTCATCTCGTACGAACTTGGTGCTCGCATCGAAGAGTTCGTGTAGGGAAAAGGATGATTGCATTTCTGTCCAACTGAACTCCGGAAAGATACGGGATGCTCTGAATCTGGTGGACAACCCTTCACTTTTAGGAAAGAAGATATATCTAAAAGGGGATATAGTGGAGGCATATTATGGGATTCCGGGCGTTCAAGCTATAAGCGAATATTCATTTTAAAGGAAAAAGTAATTATCTTAGTAGGCTCGTTTTAAAGAGGGCTTACTAAGATATGGGATTAAAAAAGTGGTTGGATAATGCGAGGTCGGTATCGTTGGCTCAAAGTCTAATGCCAGCGATGCTGGCAGTCGTTTTGGCAATTGGGAAGGTAGGTTTCCACTGGTGGGATGCGCTTCTTGCGGTGTTGGGTGTATGCTCTGCGCATTTGGCTATGAATCTTACCGATGATTATTTTGATTATAAAGTAGATATGCTAGGGGATAGGGATAAGGTAACTAGAAAAGGCTTTCGAGCTATGATGGTTAAATATCCTTATTTGACAGATGGATCGCAGACGCTTCGCAGCACTGCACGTGCGATTGCCTGCTTTGTGGGAGTGGCATTGATATGTGGGGCTTTGATTTTAGTCGATAGAGCACGTACTTCTTCATTCTGGGGAGAAGACGGGCTGTGGTGGATTTTTGCTATCGTACTGGCTTGTGCCTTTGGTGGGGTGTTTTATTCTGCGCCACCTATAAAGTTAGCTTATAGAGGGTTAGGCGAATTTGTCATAGGGATTATATTTGGTCCGTTGCTAATGATGGGGGTGTATTATTCCTCTTGCGCTCAGATGGGATGGGATGTTGTTTTTATTAGTGTACCGGTGGGGCTGTTGGTGATGAATATCTTGTTTACGCATAGTTTTATAGATATTGTAGGTGATGCGCAGTGCAATAAGATGACTCTTGCGCGATTAATCGGGAGCCGAAGGGGAAATCTTGTGGCATCGGCGGCATTTATCTTTCTTCCATTTTTTATGGTAATACTGGGAGTGTGCCTTAAAGTTTTGTCTGTCTGGACTTTAGTGGTGCTGGTAATTTTGCCTCGCGGAATATGGCTTTTCCATTCGTTAGTGATTTTTAATGAAGACAAGAGTGTGAAGATGGAAAAACCTGCCTTTTGGCTTGGTCCTATGCCCAATTGGGATAGGTATCGTGAATTGGATATAGATTGGTTTATGGGACGGTGGTTATGTTCACGTAATCTGCTAAGTGGCTTTTGTGCTGTAATTATGATAGTTATTTTGATAAACGATATTTTATGAAGCCAACTCAACTGATTTATCTTGGAAAATGGTGGGCTCGTGCTAAATTTTTAGGTCGTAGAAGTCCACTTCAAAGTGTTATTTTTATTTCTGATAGATGTAACTTGAGCTGTAAGCATTGTACCGTATATAATCACGTATCGGCTCAGAGTAAAAGTTACGAACAGATTAAAAAAGAGTTAGAATATTGCTATTCAATAGGTTCTCGATTTGTGGATTTCGAAGGAGGGGAGCCTTTTTTGTGGGAGGATAATGGGAGAGATGTAAATGATCTGTGCGATTTGGCCCGAACTCTTGGATTCTTCAGTTGCACTATTACCACCAATGCCCAGAAACCATTTAAAAATGCAAGAGCAGATAGTATTTGGGTTTCGATGGATGGAGTAGGTGAGTACCATGACAAGGTACGTGGAAAAGGTGCATTTGCCCGATTAGAACAAAATGCCGCAGAGTGTGCTCATCCGGCTTTAAGTGCCAATATGGCTATAAATACGCTGAATGTGGATAGCGTGGGTGCTGCAATAGAGTATATAAATAATAGTCCTTATTTTAAGTCTATTTCTCTAAATCTTCATACCCCTTTCAAGGGTACAGAAAAATTGGCCTTGGACAATAAAAAGCGAGAAGAGGTGATAGATCTTATAATAGATTATAAGAAAAAAGGTTATCCTATTATGAATTCCATAACAGGTCTAAGACATATGAGAGATTTGGATTTTGAAAAAGTATGCTGGATGACTAATTTTATTTTTACCGATGGCACTAAAAGCGATGTATGCGCAGGGGAATTGGCTGGGGTTTGCGATAAGTGTGGCTTCTGTATGGCTGGAGAACAACGCGCGGTTATGGATTTGGCTCCCGATACGATAATGGCTGGACTAAACCTAAGGGTAAAATAAAAAGAGAGCGGGATAGGGGAGTCGAACCCCCCTCCTCAGCTTGGGAAGCTGATGCACTACCGATGTGCTAATCCCGCGTGAGAATACAAAGATATGAAAATTGTTGGAAATAAAGAAATATGAAGAATTTTTTTAAAAGATATTGGGGCCACATTCTTGCAGTTGCCATGTTTGTGCTGATTACTTTGATTTACTGTGCTCCAGCTTTTGATGGAAAGGTATTGAATCAGAGCGACACCATGCAGTGGAAAGGTATGGCCCACGAACTCAAGGAATATAATGAAACGGCAGAAGTCCCGGCTAACTGGACTAACTCGATGTTTTCAGGTATGCCTTCATACCAGATTACTGTGAAAAATCCGGGTAATCCTGTTACGGCTGTAATATGGTATGTGGATCAATTTTTTAGAAAACTTACCACACTTTTCTTTGATTCCATATTCGGGCTTCTTTTAGGGTATTTTCTAGGGTTTTTCATAATGCTGCGATGTTTCCGTATCAATATAATTCTTAGCATTATAGGTTCTATAGCCATATCGATGTCTTCATATTTTTTCCTGATTATACCTGCAGGACATGAAGGTAAGGCTTTTACATTAGGGATGATGGCTCCTGTGATAGGTGGTTTTTATCTTATATTTAGAAGAAGAAAATATGCATTAGGAGCTGTACTTGTTATGTTGTATAGTTCTATCGGAATGATGAAACATCCTCAGATGTCATACTATCTGCTTATGATGATGGCGCTTTTCGGTGGGGCCGAGATATATATTCACTTAAAGGAAAAACAGGTAAAAACATTAGCGATTTCTCTTGCCATTTTTGTGGGCGCTGTAGGAGTAGGAATTGGCACGGGGTATAGTATTTTGAGGGCCAATTCTGAATATGTTAAGGAAACTATCCGTGGCGGTCATTCTGAACTTCAGACGACGTCTTCGGCTTCAAAAGGACTTGATATAGATTATGCTACGGCTTGGAGTTATGGTATAGCGGAAACCATGACATTGTTAATTCCTGATTTTATGGGTGGCGCAAGCACAACAGATGTCGGCACGGATTCTCACATATATAAAGAGATAGTATCTAGGGGATACCCACATTCGACGGCCAAGGCATTTTCGCAGTCGTGCCCTACTTATTGGGGTGAGCAACCTTTTACGGCGGGTCCTGTTTATGTAGGCGCGATCGTGTGTTTTCTTTTTATATTAGGATGTTTTGTGGTAAAGGGACCTTATAAATGGGCTTTGCTACTATCAGTGGTCTTTTCCATACTACTAAGTTGGGGACATAATTTTATGGGGCTCACAGAGTTGTTCTTTTACCATTTTCCATTTTATAATAAGTTTAGGACAGTTTCCTCTATTTTAGTGGTGGCGGAAGTGGCGATGCCTCTTTTAGGCTTTATGGCACTCAATGATATCTTTAAAATGAAGGTAGAGAGAGGCTATCTTAAAAGATCCATCATTATAAGCGCTTCAGTAACAGGAGGCTTATGCTTGCTTTTCGCACTATTGGGCGCTCATATCTTCGATTTTACCTCGTCTAACGATGCTAATATACTTAAAGGTATGCCTTCGTGGTTTTCTCAGGCTGTTATCTCTCAGAGAATCTCCATGCTACAGTCCGATGCTTGGCGTTCTTTAATCTTTATAGCTATATCGGCTACTTTATTGTATTTGCTGGCAGAGTTTAAGATTCATTATTGGACAGTTCTCATTTCCTTGTGCGCCTTGGTTATAGCTGATATGTGGCCAGTGGACAAAAGATATTTTGGAAAGGATAGTTGGGTTAATAAAAAAGAGACGGAGGCTTATTTCGCGATGAAGCCATACGAAAAGCAGATATTGCAGGATACGTCCTATTTTCGAGTTATGAACCTTACGACCAATACATTTAATGAAAGCCGAACTTCATATTATCTTCACTCTATAGGTGGGTATAATGCTGCTAAACTGCGTCGTTATCAAGATCTTATAGATGCCCATCTTAGTAAGGGTAATATGAAAGTAGCAAATATGCTAAATACCAAGTACTTTATAGTGGAAGGCGAGAAAGGTGCTCCAGAAGCGATGGTTAATCCGGAGGCGATGGGAAATGCATGGTTCGTCGATGAAGTGCACACTGTTAATTCACCTGTTGAGGAGTCTACTGCCCTAAATACTATGGAACTGTCAAAGGAAGCCGTTACTGATAGCAAATTTTCTTCTATGGTTATTGCGGCTAATCAACATAAAGCACGGATTTCCTTGCGCTCGTATGCTCCAGACAGGCTGGTTTATGATGCTTATCTGGAAGGGCCTAAAACGGCAGTATTCTCGGAGATTTATTATCCATACGGGTGGAATTCATATATAGATGGAGAGCGTGTAGAGCATTTCAGAGTAGATTATGCTCTAAGGGCATTAAATATCCCGGAGGGTAAGCACGAAATCGTTTTTGAGTTCCGTCCGGACAGTATATACAAAGGGTATAAGGTTAATGCCTTATTCCGTTATATTATGTATACTTTTATTATTTCCCTGTTAGTAGCGCTCGTGTTACGAAAGCTCGGAAAAGGACCAGAGTGGCTGCGCAAGTGGGGCGACCAATAATGGCATAAAAAAAGAAAAGCAGTAATGTGGCTACCCATTTAAGAACTTCTTCAAGAAGTCGGAGTGGGTAGCTATTTTCGTATTTGCTTCTAAGCCTTTCGCTAAGCCCTACACCATGGGCAAATTCCTTTACATATTTTAAAGTGGTTCTACTCTGTGGAATATGATGTTCTACTACGACATCCGGAAAGTAAAGTATACTATAGCCAGCTTTCTTTATCCTATTAAAAAGGTCTTTTTCTTCGCCTCCCATAAGATTTCCACCATTTCTGCCGAGCATAGGGTTGAATTCTCCACATCTTTGCAGTACTTCACGCCTGAAACCCATATTCGCGCCAATGGGAAATTTTCTGTCGCGGAAGTCACACACAGTCTTCCCCATATCCAAAGCGCTAACCCAACCCATAGAAAAACGGCATAACCACTTGGGTGGGGGGCAATCATCAAAAACGGGAATGATTTTCCCCCCGAAGGCTTGTGCTTGTGGATGGCTGTCCATTTCTTTTGACAAGTTTTCAAGAAAATCCGGTCTTACGGTGGCATCATCATCTATGAAAGCCAATATGTCGCCACTTGCTTCCTTAATACCGCGATTCCTTGCCCATGATAGTCCTTGTGTTTTTTCTAAAAAAACCTTTAACGGAAAGTCCGGGTGCTTCCCCTTGAAATTATAGACCTTTTCTTGAGTGGAGTCTGTGGAATTATTGTCGATAAGAATCACCTCGAAGTCTTTATAAGATGTTAAGGACAGTGACTGAAGAACTTCGGATATGTAGCGCTCCCTATTGTAGGTGCAGATAATTACTGAAATCATAATATGAAGGGTTTTTCCCCCAGAATTTTTCTATCAGGGCTTTTCTTTTTAACGGATCAAGAGCTTCAGTGCCGTCATGGATGACTTTTTCCAGTTGCTCTCTAGTATAAACTTTTTGACCTATAGTATTGTCATCGAATGGGTAATAGAAATCTCTTTCACCTTTATAGAAAGAGTAGTCGAAAAGAAATAGTATAACCGATTTGCCATCCATAAGGATGTAGTCATAAAGTATAGAAGAATAATCAGTTATCAATGTATGAGTGTAAGGGAGCAATGGGTAAATATCAATGGCCGGGCTATAGTGGAAGATATTACCTTCGCGATATGTGCCATCGTCGTGATTGTTAAAATGGTCTTTGATTATCAAGGCCTCGTTTTTAGTGCATAGTATAGTATTAAGAGCCTTGAAATCAATGCTTCGTAGAGCTGAACTTCCATCGTCGCGCCATGTAGGCATATAGACATAGACTTTATCGAAACTTTTAAGGGCATCGATGTCTTTTTTAATGGATGCAGGTTCGTATTTTTCTATAAATTCATTTCTTTCTTTTTCCGGACACATTAGAATAAGGTTTCTTGGGTAGCCTTGTTCTACGCATTGTGTAGGCTTAATTCTAAAGGCAGGGCTGAACATATCGGTCTGAAAGGGCGATGCGGTCAGCATTAAATCAGGTTTTCTATAGACTTCTGGATGGTAAAACCTTTCCCGAAGTGTTTTTTTGAAGTATCTGTCAGCAAGAGGTCCACTTTTAATGTTGAATTCACATAGTTTTATTCCGACTCCGTGCCATAAATTGAATACTTTGGCCCCTCCGCTAAGGCAAAAAAGTATATCCGAAGTATATGCTCCCACCAGCCACCATTGAGAACTAAGGGCTCTTAATATGCCTTTAAGGCTGAATGTGTATTCCGCTTTAAGAGAGGCTTGTCTTATCTGCTTTACTACTGCCTTATCTGCGCTCAACCAGCAGACGTCGTATCCTTTACGGCTATATTCGATGAAAAGGTATTTAGGGTTCCCGTCAAAGCGGTTGCGCGGGCACCCGAAGGACATCCTGCCTCTTTTTCTTAAAAAAAGAAAGGAAAAAGGGTAGATTATATAACAGAGTAAGTATTTGAAAAATTTAGCCATAAATCAGAACTGAATATCGTGCGAGACTTTTTTATCTGGTAATTTCATATAATCTCCGTAGATTCGTCGAAGGTATTTATCCGTTCGGGCAGGTGCGGGGAAGAATTGGCCCTCAAATTCTATCCGACCTAGAGGAAAGATATCTTCGCTTCTTCTTACGCTATAGAAAGGAACGCCGAAATCGTGTAGCAGATTGTGCGCGTGAAAGGCTCTTCCAAGCGCCGATGCAGCTTTAGTGGCTACCCAGGCCAATGGGTACACCATATAGGCCAATGCTTTTTTCCACTTGCCATCCTGAATGCCGCCATAGATTCTTCGAATACAGCGCCCGTAGACAGGGTCGATTATTTTTTTAACTATCAGATTTCCTGGCCGAAGAACAAAAGTATCAATCCAAAGGTTTTCTTTTTTAGGTAATCCGCTCTGTGGGTCAATTCTAGTAATAAATTGGCTTTTGTCAATAAATCGAGGGGAAAGTCTGGTCTTTCCGTTATGGTCGCTATCAAAAGCAAGCGGGTAGGGACAATTGGCAGATAAAAGTCGCTTGATTTTAGGGAGGTCCTTGGCAAGTATGCATACATCTACATCGTCATCCCAAGGAATGAATCCCCCGTGACGAGCGGCCCCAAGCAGTGTACCGGAATCTATCCACCAAGTGATTCCGTACTTTGAGCATATAGAATCGAAATCCTTGAGCAACTCTAAAAGGCGAAGTTGATGTTCTCTAAGCGCGGTCATATCGTGTCTTTTTTGAAATTAATACAAATGTAGCCGAAATAAATATACTTATAGCGAAACTGATTAATAGTCTGGCTATTCCGCTATCAAGCAAGAGAGAAAGCGCCAGAAGTGATGCACTGTATAAAAAAGTTGCGGAAATTACAGGTAAAAGCACTTTCTTAAAATAATCTTTTATTGAAAGCAACAGATATTTATGTGCCAGTATAATCCTTATTATCTGGGAGATAAACGCCCCACAAAATATCAATACGAATACCATCTCGGAACTTATCCTTCCCCATTTCATAAGGCAGTAGGCTATTAAAACCACGAGTATTTGGCATCCTCCGCACAGAATATTAAGCCATTTGACTTGGCCTGTAGCCTGTATGCCGTGAAACAAAGGCGGATACAGCGCATCTACAAGGGCTGTAGCCATCATTATACGGGCAAATGCTATCGCGTGCTCCGGTACATTGACAAGCCATAGGTGCATTACTTCCGGCATCTCGAAAATTATAGGAAACGCTACTGCTGAAAGCATTAGAAATGCTAAGGTGGAGCAGTGAAGCATAAGGGCGTTACATTCGTTTTTTTGACCGGCCGAGTAGGATTTTACTATCTGTGGGGCAAATGCCAATGCATAATTTTGAACAAACTGATATATAGTGGAGTAGATTTGATTGGCCAATCCTCTTGCGGCGTTTACAGCTGGCCCATAGAACATATTAAGCAATATGTTTACTCCCTGATTTCTAGTCGCTGTAGCAAGCGAGCCTATGACGCCCCATCCGTTGAAGCGGAGTATTTCTATACATATTTTGCGTGATGGACGTCCGTCATATCTGCATTCAGCATAGAATCGTTTACAATAGAGAATATAGAATAGGTTGGTTCCTAAGGATATGAGCATATTCAAAAGAGAATAGAACACGAGGGTATCGAAAGGAGACTTATTAAGCAAGAATACAATAGAAAGTTTCAAAAACGCTTCTATTATAGAACTATAGGCATAAACCTTTAGTTTTTCCTTTGCCATTATAAGCGATTTATACGGAATGGCCATTAAGGAAAAAATGAAGGTTATCACGCTGAATTGGTAAACCCATCGAGATGCTGCAATTCTTTGTTGAGGAATTACCAGTTTCGCATCAAGCAGCCATAGACCAAGGCTTTCGCAAAGGATGAAGATTATAAGGGCAAATAATAAGAATATCAATACATTAGCCTTAAATACTTCTTTAAGAGCGGTGTAGTCGCGCTTCCCCAATTCTACGGAATAGTATCGATTGCACGAGGCGCTGAGGGCACCACTCATAAATGAAAATGCCACTACTATGCCTCCAAGCACGTTATATAGTCCGAAATCTACTACCCCCAGACAGTTAAGGACTATGCGAGAAGTCCATAACCCCACGAGTGCTATTAACCCCATCCTAAAGTAGAGTAGTATGGTGTTCTTCGCTATACGTCTGTGGTCTATCGTTTGCATAGTGTGCAAAGTTATTGTTTTTTGGTGAAGTTCCCAAGATTCATTATATTTGGAGGATTTTAAATAGAAGTGAAGAGTATGGCATTAGCAAATGTAATAAAGTCTATTTTCGGCTCTAAGGCCGAGCGAGATTATAAGGCAGTAAAACCCATTCTAGATAAGGTGCTCGCGGCATATGAAAGCATTGATAAGCTTTCTGATGACCAGTTAAGAGAGCACTCTGCTAAACTTAGACAATACATGATCGAGGTCGAGGCTCCTTTCGAGAATAGAATAGCAGAGATAAAGGGAAAACTTGACGAAGATCTACCGGTAGCGGAGAAGGTAAAATTGGCCGATGAAAGTGACAAACTGGTAAAAGAAGAAGATGAAGCAATAGAAAAAGCTCTTAATGAGATACTTCCAGAGGCTTTTGCTATAGTAAAGAGTACGGCACGTCGCTTTACCGAGAACGATACTATAACAGTCACGGCTACGGATTTTGATAGGGCGCTAAGTATAGATAAGGATTTTGTCAGTATCGAAGGAGATAAGGCTATATATCGGAATCACTGGATGGCGGGCGGAAATGACATAAAGTGGAGTATGGTCCACTACGATGTCCAGATAGTTGGAGGTATAGCTCTTCATCAAGGGAAAATTGCAGAGATGGCTACAGGTGAAGGAAAGACATTGGTGGCGACTCTCCCGGTTTTCCTTAATGCGCTTGCAGGAAAGGGCGTGCATATGGTGACGGTGAACGATTACCTTTCAAAACGTGACTCGGAGTGGATGGGCCCTATTTATATGTTCCACGGGTTAAGTGTGGACTGTATAGATAAGCATCAGCCTAATTCTAACGAGAGGAAGAAAGCGTATGACTGTGATATCACCTTTGGTACCAATAACGAATTCGGCTTCGATTATCTGCGTGATAATATGGCGACAAATGAAGCCGATCTGGTTCAGAGAAAGCATCATTATGCGATAGTCGATGAGGTGGACTCCGTGCTTATTGATGATGCTAGAACACCTCTTATCATTTCCGGACCGGTGGCGAAGGCACAAGACGATGAGCAATATGTAGAGTTTCGCCCTTATGTCGAAAAGCTTTACCAGGCGCAGCGTGCTCTTGTGAATCAAATCTTAAACGAGGCTAAGAAGAAAATGGCGGAAGGTGATGAAGCCGAAGGTGGAAAACTGCTTTTCCGTGCATATAAGGGACTTCCTAAATATCAGCCGCTTATAAAATATCTTAGTGAGCCTGGCGTCAAGGTGGTAATGCAGAAAACGGAGAATTACTACATACAAGATAACGAAAAGGAGATGCCTGTCATCACAGATCCTCTCTATTTTGTAATCAGTGAAATACAGCATTCTATAAATCTTACGGATAAGGGACAGGAATTGTTGGCGCAGAGTGTGGGTAATGACGACTTTTTTGTTCTTCCAGATGTTGGCGCTAAGACGGCGGAAATCGAGCATTCGGATCTTAGCCCTGCGGAAAAGCAGGCTAAAAAGGATGCGTTGATGGAGGAATTCTCACTTAAGAGCGAGCGCGTACATACTGTCAATCAGCTTCTAAAGGCTTATGCCATGTTTGAAAAGGATGTCGACTATGTAGTGATGACTGAGCCTAATGGCGCGAAGAAGGTTAAGATAGTCGATGAGAGTACTGGACGTATAATGGAAGGTCGTCGCTGGAGCGATGGTCTGCATCAGGCGGTCGAGGCTAAAGAAAACGTTAAGGTTGAAGCAGCTACGCAGACATTTGCCACTATAACTTTGCAGAATTATTTCCGTATGTATCACAAACTTGCTGGTATGACGGGTACGGCAGAAACGGAAGCCGGAGAATTCTGGAGCATATATAAACTGGATGTCATGGTCATTCCTACTAATAAACCGGTTATTAGGGAGGATCTTCCAGATGTGGTTTATAAAACAAAGAAAGCAAAATATGCAGCCGTCATAGACAAGATAGCGGAACTTTCTGCTGCTGGGCGTCCGGTATTGGTGGGTACGACAGATGTGGAGACATCAGAGTTGTTAAGCCGAATGCTGAAAATGCGAGGCATTAAGCATAATGTTTTGAATGCTAAAGAGCATGCCCGTGAAGCCGAGATAGTGGCACAAGCCGGAATGCGTTCCACCGTTACCATTGCGACGAATATGGCAGGTCGTGGTACCGATATTAAGCTTTCAGACGAAGTTAAAAAAGCAGGTGGACTCGCTATAATAGGAACAGAGCGCCATGACTCACGCCGTGTCGACCGTCAGTTAAGGGGCCGTGCCGGACGTCAAGGAGACCCCGGTTCATCTATCTTCTATATTTCGCTTGAAGATAAATTGATGCGTATCTTCGGAGCCGAAAGGATAGCTTCAGTAGTTGATAAAATGGGTATGGGTGAGAATGAGGCTCTTGAAGGTAAAATGCTTTCAAAGGCTATAGAGACCGCTCAAAAGAAGGTGGAGGAGAACAACTTCGGTATCAGAAAGAATCTTATCGAGTATGATGATGTGATGAATTATCAGCGCGAGGCTGTCTATGCAAGGCGTAGAAATGCTATCAATGGTGATAAGATAGAGATAGACCTTCAAAATATGATGATAGACTCTGCATCCTTGCTAGTGGATTCTTGTGGAGGTATGTCATATAACGATTTCTGTGAGATGTTGATGGCTAAATTTTCAATAGATCCAGGGTTCGATGAAGCCTTTTATGATAAAGCTAAAAAGGATGATATCGTATCGGCTTTGTGCCATCATATGCAGGAATGCTACCATAGAAGGATGGAGGCCCTAGTCGACAAACTAAGTCCTATTATTAAGCAAGTATATGAAAAACAGGGTAATATGTATAAAAATATTGCTATCCCTGTTTCGGATGGGCGTAAGGTCATCACCTTGTCTGTAAATCTGGAAAAGGCGTACAAATCGGAAGGTCGTGAAGTAGCCAAGACTTTGAGTAAGAATATTATCCTTTATCAGATAGATGAACACTGGAAGGAACATCTACGAGAGATGGATGATCTTAAGCAAAGCGTCCAGAATGCCGTACACGAGCAGAAGGATCCTAAGGTTGTATATAAGTTAGAGAGTTATAATCTGTTCGCGCAGATGCTCGAGTCTCTCAATCAGGATGTTCTATCCTTCCTAATGAGAGCATTTATCCCTATAAAGGAGAATCAGCCTAGAAGTGCTGTCGCTCCACGTCAGGAGCAATCCCGTTTGCAGGCACATCGTAACGATTTAGTTACAAATGGAGAACAGAAGGCTAAGGCTCCAGTGATCGCCGATAAGAAAATAGGCAGGAATGATCCATGCCCTTGTGGTAGTGGTCTTAAGTACAAGAACTGCCATGGGAAAGGTATAGTTTAATTTATTTTAATAAACGTTTTATGAATATGGAACTTGCAAAAGTTAAAAAAGCTGTAGAACCGGAAGTTAGTGTAAACGATATCAGTCGTATTTCCGCTCGCACAGTCATTAAAGGTGAAATTTCTTCGGAAAATGATATCCGTGTGGATGGAAAGGTTAATGGAAAGATTTTCTCAAAAGGAAAGATAGTAGTAGGTCCACAAGCAATAATAGAAGGTGGACTGGCTTGTACTAATGTGGATTTTCTCGGTACTATGAAAGGAGATATCTACGTAAAGGATCTTCTTACCGTAAAATCTAATGCAACTATAGAAGGAAACATTAATGTTAATAAACTGCAAGTAGAGATGGGGGCTCAAATCAACGGCTCTTGCCATATGATTACATCAGAAGAATTTGAAAAGCAACTTTCAAATTATGTAACTACAGTAGTTCCTGAAAAACCATCTACCTCTGTTCCTAACAAGAAATAGTTAGGCGACATAGTCTATATTCAATACTCTGGACTTTGTCATATTGTAACGTATGTCATAGCAGTGGAAAAGCCGCATATTCTTTTCCCATGTTGTGAAAGTGCAATAATCAGAGTTAAATCCTAAAGCGTCCAGCTCAGTGAGTCGGACGCTTTTTATATTCTTGTCCAATAATTGTTTAAGAATGCTATGGTTCCGTTCTAAATTTTTAAGGGTTATACTTCTAAGTTTAAGCTTAGTTGCTCTTATGTTGTTATTATAGAAGTCTTTGCATTCTTGACAGCAGTATTTTTTGTCGGTTCTCCCGTATATAGGAGAATTACAGTTCAGACAGTGATATTCTTCCTGTGGTTTAATGTTATATTTCATCTCAGCATAATTTTATTAGGAAGTTGTTTTGAAATGGTTAGTTTCTTTTTTTATGGTCCTTTCCGGTCATTTTTATTTTTGTCTTCAGTTGAGTATCTCAGGTAAAATCCTTCTTTCAAGGTCGAAACTGCTTAGGAAAATCTGCATAATAAAATTATGGAACCATTTCAAAACAGATTCTAAATGTAGTTAGTATGGACGCTAATATTAAAAGCGTACAATAATAATGGCTGCAATATAAACATATATGGGATAAATAGATAGAGTTATAACTATTCTTTTCGATAAAAATTAGTTTAAGTCGGATAAGAAAAAATTTTTAATACTGAAAAGAATGAATGTGGACATAAAGTTCGTATTTTTTTACTGTTTTTCGTCACAGATGTTGTGAGAGTTATTGTTTTTAATAGGACTTTTGCAACGGAAGTTTTGCGGCGCGCAGCGAGACGACCTGGATTTATAAACTATAAACTTCAAAATGGAAAATTTGAATCGTGTTGAACTACGCGGAGTCGTAGGAAGTGTTCGAGCGCAAGATGTCTCGGGCCGAAAAGTTTACCGTTTTACATTAGCTACATCACGTGCTTACAAAGAAAAATCGGGGACGGCTGTGATAGAGACTACTTGGCATCAAGTGGTGGCATGGGCAAGTGATCTTATGCCAGATCTAAGTAAAATCGAGAAAGGCAGTAAATTGTATGTATGTGGAAGAATTCGCACACAGAAGTACACTAATGCGGAAGATGTTGAGAAAACGGTAGTGGAGGTGGTGGCTAATCGTGTAGTATTTGTAGATAGTCAGGAACCGCTTCAGTATGAAATGTAATTATTTAAAAACTATGAGAACAAGAACTTTAATTTCTGCCCTTATGGGTATTGCCTCTTTAACGGCGTGTAACAAAAATTTGTCTAAAATTGAGTATGATTTGCCTGTCGGCGAGGTGTGTGAATTGACGGTAAGGGCAAGTAGTGAACTTTCGGTAAAAGCAACTGGCGGCTCCGATGTAATAGGCGCTAATGAAAAGCTTATAAAAAATCTGCAAGTGTTTGTATTTAGAGGAGACTTTCTGGATGCTTATCAAAGGGCGGCAACGTCTTCATTATCTTTGACTTGTACTGCGGGTGAAAGAGTGGTCTACGCTATTGTTAATGGCCCTGACCTATCGTCTATTTCCAGTAAAAATGCACTTGAGTCGTATATGGTTGATTTATCGGTCAATGCGGTAAATGCCTTGGTTATGACAGGATATAATACAGTGACACTTCCACAGTCTGAGGCAGTCGATATATCGGTAGATCGACTGGTTTCAAGGGTGGTTGTTAAGAAGATATCCAGAGATTTCGAATCTAATTCGCTCGGCGCACTGAAATTGACGATAAAGAAATTGTATCTATCTGATGCTGCCGGAAATGTAAGTGTAGATACTAAGTCCTCGCCTTCCAAATGGTATAATACTGCTGGAAAAAGTAACGAACTCACGACACTTCTATCAGATTCTTTGTCGGAAGAGATCCCTAACAAGTCATCTTATTCTACTCAGCACTACTTTTACACTATGCCTAATGATGCTAAAGCGAAGTCTACCAAATTAATAATAGAAGCGCAGCTCGGTGAGCAGGTCTTTTATTATCCTATAGTGCTACCAGCCCTGGAGGGTAATCATTCGTATGAGATTTCGGAGATTGTAATAAAAAGGCCCGGAGCAGACACTCCTGACACTCCGGTTACGAGTGAAGATGTCTCTTTCAGTATTAGTATAAATGATTGGAGTGTTGTCCCTATTTCGGAGCAAATAATTTAATTACATTCGGTTATGTGCATTAGAATAGTCTTCTTGTTATTTATCTTGGGCCTTGGATTGTCAGGGTGCAGTATAAAGAGTGATCGGAGTGAATGTCCTGGATTACTTTATATAGAGATTTCTGGCGGAGATGAGGAAAGAATCTACGCGGAATTATCGGATGGGGAAGATCTTAGGACAATGCATATTACTAAACTATCTTCTGGAGTTGCTATTGCCGCATTCGAAGTTGAAAAGAACGAAGAATACGATGCTCGCATTTTAAGTGGGGTATCTGAGGAATGGAAAGGGGTTATTGAGTTGGGAGGTCAGATGCCACCGCTTTATGCCTATAACTCGAATGTGGCGTGCGACTCTGAAGTCAGGGAACTGATGGTATCTTTAGAAAAACAATTCGCCCGTTTGCATATCGAGGTGATTGGCCTGGATTGTAAGGTGAGAGTTCGTGGAAATGTTGCTGGAGTGGATTTGAAATCACTCTCACCGCTTCCGGGCTTATTCTGTGCTGAGGTGTTGCCTACTATGGATATGAAAGAGGGCGGGTTGTATTTTAATGTGGATATACCTCGGCAGATTGATGATAGTCTGATGTTGGAGCTGATGAGTAGCGAAAATGACCTATCGCCAGTCTATGCTTACAAACTAGGTGATAGATTAAGAAATCTTGGGGTGGATTGGGGAAAACCATCATTGGAGGATGTGCATATACGAATAGAGTATGTTGATAATAAGTTTGAACTGGAAATTCGGAATTGGGAAATAATTGAACTATGAGAACAAAAAGCATAATGATGAGTTTACTTGCCTTGTCAATCATTTCTTGTGTTAGAGAACTTGAGAGTAATGATAAAGTGGAAGTCGTTATAAGAGCGGCAGGTAATGGCCTTAAAAGTTCAATACCTGTAGAGGAAGAAAAATTTCTCGATATTAATGCCTATGCATATAGCGAGGGAGTTTTGTTCTTTGATGCTTATTCTAAAGGGAATACGATAAGTATGCAATTAGACAGGGGACGAGAATACACCATTTATCTTCTTGCTAATGTGGGAAAGATAGATCCTCCATATAAAGAGGCAGATTTGTCGGAATTGACTTGTCAGTTCGTGTATAAATCAGAAGGGGCCCTACCTATGTGTATGAGTGGAGGCAGAAAGGTAAATGTGGACTCAGGTATAGCCAATTATCGATTTGAGATGGAAAGATTAGTTTCTAAATATTCCCTTTATTTGGATGATATGCTTGAAAATAGTTCTATCAATATCACATCTGCAAGGATTTGTCAAGAGGCGGTGAGTGTAAACCCGTTTTTGCAGTCCAGCAAGGCCACTTCTACTCAGGATGGTGATAGAGCTTCCATGCAGGATTTGGATTTGCTCAATCGAGGAGAGATGATAGACTTTTATGTGCTGGAGAATTGCCAAGGAGTTTTACTAGAGGGCAATGAAAATCCTTGGCGAAAAGTGCCATCTTCAATACCTGGGAGCGATTCGTATTGTACTTATATGGAATTATCCGGAAAATGGACCACAAACGGGGCAAGTGCCGATATGAATATAAGACTCTATTTGGGAATGGACAATATTACAGATTTTAATGTCCGTCGAAACACCAATATACAGGTGGGGCTTTCCGTTTCGGATGATGGCATTCTAAAGAGTAGTTGGAAGGTGGGTCTAAGCAATTTTAATGACAGCAGAAAATTGAGATTTGAATATGCTAATAATACTGTATATCAGGAAGATGGTTGGACTCAAGTACCTCTTGAAGTGTATCCGGAGAACGCTGTCTTTAACGCAGAAATGGAAGGCGGTGATATGGAATGTAAAGTCTCCGGAGGTAAAGTCTATGTGAGAGGACTATATGATGGCGATTTGTATCCCGAATCGACACTAAGAGTTTCTTCATGGGATGGTAGGCACAAAAGCTCTACAAGAATTCTACTTTCCTATAAAAGCGAAGTTTTCGATGCTTATGAGGATAGAATTCCTCAATGTAGTGGCGAGTACGGCTACATAACTTTGGAGAAGATGGAGTATCCAGTGGTAATTAATTTACCGGGTGGAACATCTTGGAATATAGATGAGGCCGATGTCCCGGAATTTCAAAAGTATTATGACCCGAATTCATTAACAACATTTATATACGCTTCGGATTCTAGAACTTTACATATCATAAGGGAAGGCATCGGGGAATCTGCTGAGGTCAAGGTCAAATGTTATAAGTCGGAAGCATCTTTCCCCATAGTGGCAGCGTATTATCCAGAGTTAAGAGTAAATGATGGCTTTGTGTCAGAGGCGGGATGTCATAATTCTACTTCAGATGGAAAGTATTATGATACAGAATATGTGGCTTCGCTTTTTTATGAAGATGGGACTTTTCTGCCACTTAACTATTTTAAGATTCCTTCGGAAATAGTTGATTACTATGGAGCACCAGATACTCAGGCAGGCAGGTATAAGCTGTTTTTAGATATCTATGGCCTCCCAACTTTTTCTTCTACTATACCATCAGGTATGGTGGGGTATGTAAGTGATTGTGGAGATGAGAATGGGCTATACGAGTTATTCGATTCTACAGGCAGTCTTTATAAAATAATGGCATTTGGGCTTGGAGATTTACCGGAAACTCAGTACGCAGTCTCTGTCAAGCTGCCTAATGCTGATATTATAGCTACCGGGAAGATGGAGTGCGTTAAAGCCTTTCCTTCACAGGGTTTTTTAGGAGAAGTGTATAATTACCAAGTAGCACCCGGGGCTCTTCGTAGTTATTCTTCTGCGGTGCCGTTTGATGCGGAAGGGTCTTTTAGAGTGCCACCGCCTTCATTTTTATGCCAATGGTCCATTCGTCAAACTACTTCTGAGGTAGACACCTCGCTGGAACAGGCTTATGCGAAAGGAAGTGTTACTGACTACAGCAAGTCGGTTTCGTTAAAAGAGAATAGGTTAAATTTTACCCCTATGAGTGAAAATATGTTTCCTGCATGTGGTTCAATGGTAGTAAAAGGCACAGTGACAAATCCGTACAGTCGTAGGTCTTATACTGGATATTACCGCTTTGATCTAGTGCTTTTCGTTTCTATAGGTTGCCAATTCGACTTTGTCTATCCGTCTTCACCATATAAGATAGGATTTTCTTATGTGCCATTTTGCGAATATTCTACAAAGAAGCTTGCTTCGATATGGAATGAACATATACCGGATTTTCTGCTGGTGCGTTCATCGTATAATCCAACCATATATCATATAAAAGTACCAGACTCCGCTACAGAAAACCAATGGTATCAAAGTGGCGATGAATTTAAGCCTAACGCTATGCTTCAAAATGTTATGCCAGTTTTAGCCAAACATAAGGATTTTTTTGAATTTGAATTCAATCAGTTCTTCTCGTCTGGAGTAGAAATGAAATGTACTCGGAGCGGCTATCAGAATTATCCTGATCCTGATATGAAATTATATTCCGATGGACGCAAGGGTTATTATCATTTTTACAGACAGTACGATATAGCAAATATCCCTGCTGTAGAGTATAATAAGGGCCTCGACAATTATCTCATCGAGGCCGCATACGGGAATATATAAATTATTTAAGTAACTAAGTTTCGTAAGTGGTGTAATTGTTAAAATTAGCATAGATAGCTACTTACGAAACTTTTACTTACATCATTTCAAAACTTCTTCTTGGGATCTTTGAAGCAGATACTGAAAAGTACACCTACAACTAATGCATAAATAGCAAAGATGTACCAAGCCTTACTCCATGATGGAACAGCTGCTTTGAATACGCAAGCGTCGACTACTGCACCAGCTGCAAGTGTTCCTATTGTGGCTCCAAGTCCGTTTGTCATTAGCATAAAGAGGCCCTGAGCAGAAGAACGGATATCTTTCGTTGCATTTTCGTTAACGTAAAGAGATCCGGAAATGTTAAAGAAGTCGAATGCTACACCATAAACTATACAACTGAGTATGAAGAGAAGTACGCCTGGCATATCCGGAGTCCCTAGCCCGAAAAAGCCGAAGCGGAAGACCCACGCGAACATAGCGATAAGCATCACTTTTTTGATCCCGAACTTTTTCATAAAGAACGGGATAAGCAAGATACATAGAGTTTCGGAAAGTTGTGAGATTGATATCAGCGCATTGGAGTTCTTTACCGCAAAAGTGTCTGCATATTGTGGATTATCTCCGAAGGAGCCGAGGAAGGTATTGGCATAGCCATTAGTGATTTGAAGCGAAGCCCCTAAAAGCATAGAAAATATGAAGAATACTGCAAATTGTCCGTCTTTGAAAAGGGTAAATGCCTTTAACCCAAGGCTATCAGCAAGACTTGCGCTCTCACCTTTTTTAGTAGGACAAGCTGGCATGGTAAGAGCATAAGCACAGAGTACAAGGCTTATTATACCTGAGGAAATCAACTGCGTGTAAGAGTCCTGCATGGCTACGCCATCGATTTTTACAAAGTTGGTCGCTAGCATACTGACTATGAAGCCCACGGTGCCAAATACTCGTATCGGAGGAAAATCTTTAACAGGGTCTTTGCCTGCTTTCTCTAATGCATTGTATGCTACAGAGTTAACTAGGGCAATAGTCGGCATAAAGAAAGCTACACTTATACTGTACAATATGAAAAGTGGTGAAAAAGCTATGGCTGCACCAGCGTTCATACAATACACTCCAGCGCCTATCATTGCCACACCGGCAAGGCCGTGGCACATTGAAAGAACTTTTTGCGCTTGCATTTTCTGGTCGGCTATAATGCCCATAAGTGCAGGCATGAAAATAGAAACTATGCCTTGCATCGCAAAGAACCATTTGATTTGGGAACCCATGCCGATTTCTCCCAGGTATCGTCCTAAAGATGTAAGGTAGGCACCCCAAACTGCAAATTCTAGGAAGTTTAGAATGATTAGTTTTAAACTGATAGATGAATTTTTACTCATTATGTTTAATTTTTAGTTTATTTTATGTGCTGCATTGTGTGTCATGGCGTGTATTTCATAATTCATAGAATGCAAAAATACGAGAATTTGCCGGATTATTGTTATCTTTGGTATATGAAATTTCAAATAGAGCATAAGGACAAATCTTCTGCGGCGCGAACAGGGCTTATTACGACTGATCATGGTATTATTCACACCCCTATTTTTATGCCAGTAGGCACTGTGGGGGCAGTTAAGGGTGTATATCATCGCGATTTGAAGAGCGACATAAAAGCCGAAATAATACTTGGCAATACATATCATCTTTATTTGCGCCCTGGTTTAGACATATTAAAAGCTGCAGGTGGGCTACATAAATTTGAGAGTTGGGATAGACCTATCTTAACGGATAGTGGAGGTTTTCAGGTCTTTTCACTGACGTCTATAAGAAAATTGACAGAAAAGGGATGTACTTTTCAGTCTCACATAGATGGGTCAAGGCACGAATTTACTCCAGAAAATAATGTTGACACACAGCGTATTATCGGAGCAGATATTATGATGGCGCTTGATGAGTGTTGTCCGGGAGATGCAACGCATGAATATGCTCGAAAATCGCTTGATTTAACAAAAGACTGGTTGGAGCGTTATTCAAAGCATTTTCACGAAACGCAACCACTTTATGGTTACGATCAGACCTTTTTCCCTATTATACAGGGTTGCGTTTATCCCGATTTGCGCACTGAAGCCGCTGAACATGCCCTACAATTTGCACAAAGTGGCATCGCCATAGGGGGATTGGCCGTGGGGGAGCCGACAGAGAAAATGTATGAGATTCTTGAATTGCTGAACCCTATAATTCCACAGGATAAGGCACGTTATCTTATGGGAGTGGGTACACCGGCTAACCTTCTGGAGGGGATTTCGCGTGGCGTGGATATGTTCGATTGCGTGATGCCGACTAGAAATGGGCGTAATGGCATGCTTTTCACGTGGAATGGCATTATGAATATGCGTAATGCTAAGTGGGAGAGTGATTTTTCTGAACTTGACCCTTGCGGAACTTCATTTGTAGACCACACGTATTCGAAGGCCTATTTGAGACATCTTTTCATAGCCGGTGAATTGTTTGCCGGTATGATAGCAAGTGAACATAACTTGGCATTTTATTTAGATGTGGTTAGACAAGCCCGTGCTCATATAGAACTAGGGGATTTTAAGGAATGGAAGGATTTGGTAATGCCTAAGATTACTTCAAGACTATAATGGAACTACGGCCTAAAAAACTGGATTGGTACATATTTAAGAGTTTCATACTCACATTCTTTATCGCGTTGATCCTAATCATCGGGATAGTTATAATCTTCGATATTTCAGAGAAGATAGATGACTTTGTGAAAAATGAAGCTCCGCTAAAGGAGATAATAGTTAATTATTACTTGAATTTCATTCCGTATTTTATAAATATGTTCAGTCCGCTATTCGTGTTTATTACGGTCGTTTTCTATACCTCTAGACAAGCTGCTAATTCTGAAATAATAGCGATTTTATCCAGTGGCATTAGTTATAGGCGGATGCTTATGCCATATATGGCTGCCGCAGCTATCATTACGGGGATTTCACTTATGCTTAATCTCTATGTTATCCCTCATGCTAATGCTACAAGAATAGAATTCGAACAGACTTATGTGAAAAAACGAAGTTCTACCAAGACACGTAATATACACTACCAGATAGCACCTGGGGAATTTGTCTATGTAGAGTCGTTTAGTCAGTGGAATAAGACGGCGTATAAGTTTACCCTTGAAAGTATAAAGGATAATAAGTTAGTAAGTAAACTATCGGCAGATTCGGCACAGTGGGATAGCACGATGGACGGATGGCGGTTACGCCGTTACACATTACGTAATTATTCAAATGGGCTTGAAGATAAAGTGGAAAGCGGAGAAAAACTCGACACTGTGATAGCGCTAAAGTTATCAGATTTCTATTTTAATGAAAAGACGGTTCAGACACTATCCATAAAGGATCTTAATTCTTTAATCGATACGCAGAAGATGCGAGGCGATTCTAATGTTATGTATGCAGAAATAGAAAAAAATAATCGCTATGCACTTCCGTTTTCAGCATTTATTTTAACTATTATGGGGGTAGCCTTGTCTTCTAAGAAAAAGCGAGGAGGTATAGGATGGAATTTAGGATTGGGAATAGGATTGGCATTTACATATATTTTGTTTATGCGCTTTAGTCAGATGTTTGTGTATGCCGGTACTATGTCTGCCGCCATAGCTTTGTGGCTTCCTAATGTGGTATTTGCCATTATAGCGGCGATTTTGTATAAAAAAGCACCTAAGTGATCATTAAATAAATTGATAATTTTTGAAACCAAATCTACCCTCGAAAATCCACTATAAATCTTTCCCAACTTATTTTTTACGCTACTAACTAGTTATGAAAGTTAAAGTTATGAATAAAGGCGGCAATCCGCTTCCGAAATACTCCACGGCGCTTTCTGCCGGAATGGATGTAAGGGCTGATATAGAAAGTCCTATAATTTTAGGGCCACTGGAGCGTGTAATAGTTCCTACAGGCTTGTTTATGGAAATTCCTGCTGGTTATGAGGTTCAAGTTCGCCCTCGCAGTGGCCTTGCAGCAAAACACGGAGTAACTGTGCTCAATAGTCCCGGAACCATAGATGCTGATTATAGAGGCGAATTGAAGGTCATCTTGGTCAATCTTTCTGCAACGCCTTTTACGATAGAACCGTCAGAAAGAATAGCTCAGATAGTTCTTGCTCGTCACGAATCTATTGAATGGGAGCCTGTTGAGAGCCTTTCAGAGTCAGAGCGTGGAACTGGAGGATTCGGTAGTACGGGAATTAAATAGCAGAATTAACAGTCTTGCGAAAATGGCACCTATAAGCGTGCCCACAACCAATCCCACTAATATGTCGCCGAGGAAGTGTTTGCCCACGAATACTCTGCTCAAACCCACAAGAATGGCCCATAATGGGAGTATGATTTTCCATGCTTTTTTATCAAGCAGAATCGATGCGGCAACGGCAAATCCCATAGCATTAGCGGCGTGAGCGGAAAAGAAACCATAAGGATGCCTTGTGCTTGCACCAGCGAGCATGTGAAGGCCACGCTCTATCATAGAGGGATCATTACAAGGTCTAAGCCTATGCGCATGCAGTTTTATTAGGTTACAAAGCTGGTCTATGCACAGGATACTTAATGCTATCACTATAACGCTAATAAGCCCTTTTTTCCATCCTAATTTCTTTATCAGTAGGCCAAGTATCAAAATATAAAGAGGCAGCCATAATAGCCTGTCGCTAAAACAAAGCCATATTTTATCTGAAATAGGCGAGTTTAGTGAATTAATCCATAGTGTGGCATTTTGATCTGCCAGTTCTAGTTTCTCAAGCAATGACTCCATATATTTATTACTCCATATATTTATTATTCCATATATTTATTATTTTCATTAATCCTCCTCGTGCAGTGCTTTCCATAACAGATCCTTCAATTCCTTTAATCCATATCCTGATATGGCGGATATAAATACGTGTGGAAGATCTTTTGGAAGACCCGGCTCAAGTTCTGATTCTATCTCCTTATCTATAAGGTCACATTTTGTGATGGCAAGGACCCTTTTTTTATCTAGTAGCTCAGGATTATACATATTTAATTCCCCTAAAAGGGTGTCATAACAACTCTGTATGTTATCTTCTTCAGCGGAAATCATAAAAAGCAAAACGGAATTACGCTCTATATGTCTTAGGAATCTTATGCCAATACCCCTTCCTTCGTGCGCGCCTTCTATGATTCCTGGTATATCTGCCATCACAAAGGATTTGTCACCATAGTATTTAACGATACCTAAATTTGGCTCTAGGGTGGTGAAAGCGTATGAGGCTATTTTAGGCTTAGCCGCGGTTATCGCTGAGAGTAGTGTCGATTTGCCTGCATTTGGAAAACCAACCAGTCCTACGTCGGCAAGTAGCTTTAATTCAAGAATATACCATCCCTCTACGCCATCCTCTCCTGGTTGGGCAAATCGAGGCGTCTGCAGTGTAGGGGTTTTAAAGTTGTTATTGCCAAGTCCACCTCGCCCTCCTGGGCATAAGACGCGTTCTTCGCCAGGAGTGACCAGCTCGAAAAGAGTTTCTCCTGTTTCAGCATCTTTGACTACAGTGCCTACTGGGACGGGAAGGATGATGTTGGCACCATTTTTCCCATGTCTTAATCCACCGCTTCCGCTTCCACCATCTTCTGCTATGATGTGTTTGCGATATTTGAGATGGATGAGTGTCCAAAATTGAGGGTCGGCTTTTAGAATTATGCTTCCTCCGTTTCCTCCGTCACCTCCGTCAGGACCTCCTTTGGGGACATATTTGGCTCTGTATAGGTGCATTGATCCTGCTCCTCCGTGTCCTGAGTGGCAAAATATTTTCACGTAGTCTATAAAGTTGCTGTCTGCCATAATTCTTTATCTCTCAATTAAATAAGTGGTCCTTGATGACCATTTTCGACCTCCGAGTAACAACGGAGTAACAAAACCCCTCGTAACTTACCATTTGAGGTCAATGAACTTTTTGTTTGAAAGCGACATTTTTTGCTTTCAAAAGTGCAAAGATAGCGAAAGTTTGGGAAAGAACAGGCGTGTTATTATATGAGTTTCACTGCCATTGCTCAATTATTTGATATCATTTAGGCAATCATAAAGATAGTATAAGGGTATAATCCTAAATCATCTAAGGTCTACAAGGGAAGTTTGGTGGATTTACTACTATAAAGTGTTAATAAGATGTAGTAATACCTCGCGAAAACGTGCTATATGGATGTTATCAATGATTCTGTGGTTGACATCTATGGTGATATTAAGAATTTTATGCCCATCTTTTTTCCATATATCTCCCCCAGGAAATTCTATCGAAATAAATATGTAGGTTTATTATTTAACCAGAGAAGCCTATGGAAACGAAAGAGATTGATATTGTAAAGGCTGACGCATGTTTATGAGAGAGTAGGTTTACATTATGACCGAAGTCTTTACAATATCCTCAAATATGCAGACTATTTATTTGGCACAATGTAGGATTTATTTTATTTTTGTTTTGTATTGCAAATTCCTATGGCTGTGGAAAATAATAAATACATTGAGTTATCTGCTCTTCAAAACCAGATAAAAAATCGCATCGGTTTCCTCGAATCTTGGGTTCGAGTAGAAATCGAATCTCATCGTGAGGTGAATGGACATCATTATTTGAATGTCCTTGAAAAGACTCTAGATGGTGTGATTGCCGCAAAGGCAAGTGCTAGAATCTGGAAATCGAAAGCTTCAATTATCGATGATTTTACACGTATTACAGGGAAAGAACTTGTGACAGGCATTGCTATAGTTGTAAAAGTTACTGTGGAATATCACGCTCAATATGGACTTGCTTTAAATATTATAGATATTGATCCGAGTTATTCCATAGGACAAAGGGAACTGGAGAAAAAGGAAACCATTAAGAAACTTACTGATGCTGGTTTGATTGACAAACAGAAAGGGCTTGAACTTCCTTATTTACCATCGTCTATTGCAGTTATATCATCTCAAGATGCAGCTGGATATGGCGACTTTATGAAACATATTGATTCGAATCCTAAGAAATTCAAATTCCGCTGTACGCTATTTCATTCATTAATGCAAGGTGACAATGCGCCTTCTATGATAATTCGTAAGTTAAATGAAATCAGGCACGCAGGAAATTTTAATGTAGTCTTGATCTTGAGAGGTGGTGGAGCGGAATCTGATATGTTTTGTTTTGATGACTACGAATTGTGTAAGTCAATAGCAGAATTCCCTATACCAGTCTTAACAGCGATTGGCCATGAAAGGGATTATCATGTTGCAGACATGGTGGCTCACAGCTATTTTAAGACTCCGACTGCCTTGGCCGACAGGTTAATAGATTGGACTTTGAATGTTGAGACAGAAATGGCCAATGCTTTAACTAGCCTTCAAAATGCGCTGAAAGAAAGGTTAATTCGTGAAGAATCTAGTATTAGTGACATTTTGGGTAATGTGAAATATTACCTATCTGACCGTGTTAATGTGATGTCAACAGAAATAGACTCTCTCTTTAGTTCCATTTCTGGCAAGTTGGCTCTTAGAGTCGAGAATATGACAACTAGCATTGATGCTTATGTAAATAGCATCGTTTCAAATACAACTCAACAGATAGGACGAAATAATAGTAAAGTCTCTTTAATGTTAAATGATATTTATCACTGTGTAGGGAAGAAAATTGAGTTAAATGAAGGAATCATTCGTGAATCATTATTAGCCATTGTGAATGCATCCTATAATAAAATTAATATTGCTGAGAATAATGTTGATAGGACAGTTTCAACGATACAATTTGCCTTCAATACCACTTTGAATTTGTGGGACACTCAAATAGCAATGCTTAATGCTGGGATAAATTCTGCTGACCCGCGTGGTATATTGCGACAGGGGTATGTTTTAGCTGTAGACAAGGATGGTTCAATTTTAAAGAATGTCAATGCGAAAAATAAGGGTGACGATTTTTCTGTCCGGTTTAGTGATGGATTATGGGACTGCACGATCAATGATATTAAAATAAATAAATAGAATAGTTATGACTAATCAAGAGTACATCCAAAAAGTTGCAAGGTTAAAAGAGATAGAGGAAATTGTTAAAAACCCTGAATCTAGTTTAGACAAAATCGATGATCTTATCGAAGAAACGAAACAGATTGTTATGTCTTGCTATGGGTATACAAGAGGTCTAAAATCCAAGGTCGAATCACTTAATAAGGTGAACATGAATGACTTTGAAGAAGATGATGAAGTATCGCAGCATCAATCGTCTGGGTATACGCCCGATTATGATCCTGACAATCTGCCTTTTTAATGGTTATTCAATTACAAAGGAATTACGAGGGTATTTCGGGTTCAAAAGAATTACGGTATAAAAAAGCAAATGCCCCACACAACAACGTGTAGGGCATTTTGAAGCGGTGCGGAAGGGACTCGAACCCTCGACCTCCGGCGTGACAGGCCGGCATTCTAACCAGCTGAACTACCGCACCAATGCTGGTAGCTTTCTATCGGAAAGCGGATGCAAAGATACGCTAAAAATTCGGTTTTGCAAATTATTTAATATTTTTTTTCAAAAATTTTAGTCATTTGTCTTGTTTGCAAAAAACATCGTTCTACTCACAGGGTCGTTTACACCTTTCTTTTTGCAAAGAGGATAGAATTACGTATATTTGTAGAAGTAGTGTGTTTGCAGAACGGCTATGACTGCGTCTGGTTTTGTCAGCATTTCCCGTAGTGTCTTTGCTGCAGGTAAATGTATGTGAGGAGTTGGGGATAGACCTACTTGAATTAAATTTTTAAAATATATGAAGGTTAGATTTTTAACTTTGGGACTAGTAATGATGTCCCTTTTTTCGTGTACGGAAAAATCCGTAGACCAGCCGGAAGAGAAGGTGTCAATATCGGCTTCTTTAGAAAATGGAAGATTATGGAAGCCCTCAGATGAGGTGCTTATAAATGGTGCTACCTATGCGATTTCGCAGGGTGAAGGCACTTCTCTTGCGACCATAGATAAAGTGTCTATGGCTTCAAAGTACTGCGCAGCTTACGATTATGGTAACGGAAGCGTAGAGGGAAACGTGCTTACTTTCAATCTTCCTTCTAACTATACCATTGGACATTCTTTTTCACAGCCAATGGTTGCAAGCAATAAGAACACGATGTTGTCTTTCAAATACTTGCTTGGTACTTTAAGAATTGCTTTTTCTGGGGAAGATGCCGTTATTAAAAAGGTGGTCTTGAATAGCTTAATGGGAGAAAAACTTGCAGGAGAGGCTTCGGTAAATCTGGATTTTAGTGGAACTCCGGCCTTAAATTTTGCAGATGGAGCCAGTACTTCTCTTACGATAGAAATTCCCAATGGAATTTCCACAGTAGATGGGTTTGTCGATGTTTTGTTCCCTGTAGGTAGTTATAATGGGGTATTACTTACAGCCTATGCTCAAGATGGAAATATTATGAGCTCAAAATCAATATCTTCGTTTGAAATAAAGCGTGGCGAGGTGAATCAGATTACGATAGAATATGTTCCGGACGCCGAGCCTGCTGTATTCCTTTCCGCTAGTGTGGAGCAAGCAGCCGATGGCTCGAAAATCACTTGGAGTCAAAATTCTCAATTATATGTCAACGGACTACCAACAGCTCTATATGAAGGCTCAGGAAGTGACGTGGCAAAGTTCGGACCCATTACAGCCGCGCAGAATTATTATGTGTCTTCTTCCAATGCTTCATCTGGGGCAGGTATGTCAGCGGTGGTAAGAGTCGAGATCCCTTCTGGGCAACTTTATGAAAAACCTCTTAGTCAGATAAATCCTTATGCCGGGGTTGCAGAAGGGAACTCCGTAGATTTAAGATATATAGCAGGTGTGGTATCAGTAGGTTTAAAGGGAGCACATCAGATAAAGGAGGCAGAACTTCTTTCTAAGTCTTCACTTGTACGTCTATCTGGTAATGGCGTGATTAATATGGAAGTAGAAGACTTCGCTCTTTCTTTAAATGCAGATGCGAAAAATAATGTTATAATGAATTGTGGCTCTGGCGTAGATGCTGAAGGCGGCATTTCTTTCGATTTTGTGGTTCCATCAGGAGAGTATACCGACGGATTTTCATTTATCGCAACGGATATAAAGGGGCAAGTATTTTCTGTCGATATTCCATCCATTAAGGTAGAAAGAAACGCCATTACCGATGCCGGCTCTTTCGAGTGGTCTTCAGAGTCCTCGGGAGATAGCGATTTAAGCCTTAAGGGTTATGCTAATTGCTATATGGTGCACGCCGCCGGTAATTATTCATTTGCAACAAGTAAAGTGGATAACACTAAGATAAGTGGCATTGTGAGTGCCGATTGGCTTTGGGCTACGAAAGTGGGGAATGGCTCATCCAATGAGCTGATTTCCAATATAAAATACGAGAATGGCAGAGTTTCTTTTTCTGCTTCATCTTCTGAAGGAAACGCTCTTATCGCTGCTTTTGATGTAGATGGTAATATCGTATGGTCGTGGCATATATGGCTTACAGATGCACCTCAACTTTTTGATTATGAAAATAATCCTATTTATCAAAGTGGCGGAAGAACCGACGGATTTTATGTGATGGATCGTAATCTTGGTGCTATTGGCGTAAGTGGAGATGATGCTTTCGGCCTGTTTTATCAGTGGGGGCGCAAGGATCCGTTCATTGGCGATACCGAAAATGAATACTATAATCGTGAAGACCAGGAAATTATAGATAGGGGAGCATTTGCCCGCAGCGATGATTTTGTCATTAGGAACACTAAGTATTCACAGGCCAAGTGGGAAAGTGTTCCTTGTACCAAGGAAGTAGGTTCGGTGGAATATGCTGCGGCTCACCCTATGCTCTTTATTTATGCTGGAGAGAATAGTAATGTGGCCAATTGGGTCGAAAAAGAGAATGTCTCTTCGGATATATGGTGGGATGAAGATAAATCCTTGTGGACGCCTAACGAGAAATCAATTTATGACCCTTGTCCAGTAGGTTATCAGGTACCTAAAAACAGAACATTCGAAACGCTTAAAAATTGCGGACCTGAATGGCCTGATAATCAGGGAGTAACTTTCACTCTCTCGGAAGGGGTCACCACGTGGTTTCCTTATCAAGGCTATCGTAGCGCTCACCCAGACGAGAAGGGAGCTCTTACTTACACCCGTATGTCAAATGGTCAGGTAGAATTGTGGACCAGTCACTATGCTGTGGCGCAGTTCGCTTATTCTTTCTTAGTATCTAAACCGGCTGTGCTTAATTATGATAATAGTGATCCTTGGGCCAATGGGTTGAATGTTAGATGTGTGAAGGCTTATTAGTATGAAAAATAGAATTTTAAGTAGTACCCTTTGTGTATTGGCCTTTGTGCCAGTCGCTTGTGAGAAGAATACAGAGCACGAGCAAGTGCCGGTGGAGATTGCACTGTCTGTGTCGCCATCAGAGTTGGCATTTTCATCAGAGAACGAGGTGAAGGTGCTCTCGGTGGAGACAGACGCCTCCGAAGTGGAGATTACGGATAATCTATCGTGGCTGGTAATAGAGAAAACGGAGGATGGATTTAGTATAGAGGCACTGGAAAATACCGCTACAGATAGTAGAAGTGGAGTTTTGACGGTATTTGCCATTGAGGGTAAATATAAGGAGACGCTAGAGGTTAAGGTCACCCAGCAGGGAGCAGGGGCTAAGGCTCAGTTCCCAGATGCCGAGTTTAGGCGTTTAATGTTAGAGTTATGCGATGCAGATGGAGATGGGCTGATTTCGCAGGCAGAGGCAGATAGAGTAGGCGAATTGGATTTGGTATATGATTCGGAGTCCACAGAGCGTTCTGTTATAAAGTCTCTTGAAGGTATAAAACTATTTAGAAATCTGCGTAATCTTGATTGTAGTTTTAATGCTCTCACTTCGCTCGATTTAAGTGGTATGGAGCACCTTGAGTTTGTGGATTGCTCATATAATCTGCTCACCTCACTTAATCTTTCTGCGTGCCCTAAGCTTCTTCAAGTCTATGCCAATGTAAACGCTCTCACTTCGCTGGATTTGTCTGGAAACGAGGCCCTTAAGTTTGTTCAGGCTTATAAGAATAGAATTTCTTCTTTCGAGTTGAAAGACAAGGTGGATCTGGGTTATCTTGACATTAGTCAAAATGCGCTAACTTCCATTAAGATAAGTGGGTGCCCTAAACTTGGGATATTGAATTGTGGCTCCAATTATCTCACGAGGCTTGATTTATCGGACCTTCCATATTTATATTCGTTAGGTTGTTATAGAAATAGTCTTGTCTCTATTGATGTTTCCGGCTTTCCAGAGCTCCTGATGCTCGAGTGCTATGATAATAACATTACCATGCTCGATCTTTCCGCATGCCCTACGCTTGGCTCTGTAAGGTGTTCGAATAATCTAATAGAAGAGCTGCTTTTGCCGCAAAATAAAAAGGACCTAGTTACTTATGTGATATGCAGTGGAAATAGGCTTAAATCGCTGGATGTGACTATGTATCCTAATCTAAAGACTTTAGACTGTGCCACTAATTTTTTGACAGAACTAAAGGTGAGCGGGTGCTCGATGCTGGAAAGTTTTAAGTGCGATGAGAACTTGCTCGAGGCATTGGATCTGAGTGGCCTAACTTCTTTAATTAATTTTACTTGTACCGATAATAAGTTGAGTGAATTAAGTCTTGTGGAGTGCTCTTCCATAGAAACTGTTGATGCGCAGCGTAACCCTTTACAGTCGCTGTGGATTACGGCGAAACAGCAGTCTTCTAAGCTACAGATTAAGACGGACGATAATGAGTCTATAGTAAAAGTGGTGGAGAGTCTATAAATTTATCTCAGCTGAAAGATATCCCGGTTGAGTTCGATGAAAACTATTTTACGGATTTGTTCTTA
>ERZ808262.193-NODE-193-length-42600-cov-48.763404_pt1 | contig 42600 bp, 58 predicted proteins | sample MGYA00520895_ERZ808262 | MGnify/ENA primary metagenome ERZ808262 (study PRJEB31516, sample SAMN03275588) | gut metagenome | biome: mammalia-associated habitat; material: feces | host: Papio cynocephalus | place: Kenya | collected 2012-08-02 ... | reverse complement strand
TAAGTTGTATCATTGAATGTAATTAAATACATCATAGACCTCCTTTTTTGATATTTTCTATTAAATCTTTCTTAGAAAGAGTAATAATTTTGTCATTTCTGTAGTCATAGACTTTATACTTCGACTTTTTCAAGTCATTCTCATCAAGAATAGGAAGTGGACTACATCTACAGTTAGGAAACTCTCCTGCATTACCTCTCATGTTGTCAAGCAATGGTTTTTGACTTTGTTCTCTCCAAAAGACTATGACTCCATTCATATCTTTATGAGACTTTCTAGTTCGTCTATCCTTTGTTGATAGCCATTCATAGCAGACACTTCCAAGAGAAGTAGCTCGATTTTCATCAATAGCTGTTTGAAGTTTAGCTGATTCTGTTCTAGCAATGAGTTTAGCATTTTTAGCTCCATGCTTTTTCAATACAGACTCAAAAGTCTTTCTTCCAGCTTTGCCTAAAGCAATTTGGTCAATAACTGATTGAATAGCTTTTTGTTCATAAGTTTTAAGAATATGCTCTGGAATAGACTTAATCATCTTAAAGTTTTCTTGTACTGCTTTTCTTAGTAACAGTTGCTTGTAAGCTGTGAAAGTACTAGGCAAAACTCCAACATGCTTTTCTTTAGCTGCTTGATAGTATTTCTTCCAGAGACTTCTTTCTTTAGAAAGTCCAGCACTAGCAAGTTTCTTAGAAAATCTTTCAGCAAACTTATCATAAGCTTCTGAGTTTTGAAGTTGAAAGATAACTGACTCTACAGAAGTAGATTTGCCTTTACTTGCTTCAGTTATTCTTTTTCGATTGAAAATCTTTTTGAAGACTTCATTATAGATTTTCTCAATGATTTGTTCTGTTCTTTTATTCATACATTTATATCCTTTACAAGTGGAATGAATTCTTGAATTCGTTCATACGTTCTATCAATATAGTATGTCCAATCAATTTTGTCTTTAAGTTTTTCAAACACTTCTTCAGAATTAACATCATTATTATAAACAAATACTGACTTTGGAAGCATTGGAATAATCGATTGTTTGTCTTCTTTGCATTTATAGATTTGACCAACAATGTTGCTTTCTATCATAGGGAACGCTCTATTGATATGTTGCAAATACTCAACTTTAGTTTGTCCTGTTTCATTATTTGTTTCTCTATATTCTGCCCATTTGTATGTTCCAGTATTACAAATAAATTGATAAAGTCGTAAGCAATGACTATTTTCAACAATTGTATCTTCAGGTCTTTTTCCTAACATAAGATAATTAACTAATGCAATGCTTATGATTTGAGGCTCTTTTGGACTAAATAACTTTACAGAATATAAGTAATCTTTTGCCCAAAAATGCTTTAAGTCTCCTCTTACATTAACTTGCTTATTAATATCATCAATTTTTTCTGTCGAAGAAAAGCAATAGCAATTGACATCTCTTTGTCTGATGTTATAAATTTTTTCAAGCTTTAAAACAAAACCTGTTCGTTCTTGCCATTCATTAATAATATCAATAACATCTTGTTCAGGTATTCCTGGAAGAGGCTTAGCTATAACACCATCTGTATTTGTTTGAATAAGCTCAACTTTTTCTTCAAGTTTTTCTAACAAATCAGCAACAAATAATTGACCTGTCATTGTGACTAATGCTGCTTTATATGGGTCGTAAAACTTACAATGCTCATTAAACATAGCTCCAAAAACAGAAAGAAGAATGACTTTATATGCACCTCTTTTTTCAGGAGCAGTCTTTTTGAATTCCAATTGTTGTTTATACATTTGAGGGTAAAGATGCTCAAACTCTTTTTCAATGCTTCTTGGAAGTAAATCATAATTAATCATAACAAGATTATAATAACCAGAAACATCAAAGTAATACGCCCAGTCGTACCAAACTTTATTTCTTGCAGCATGTAATCCGCCAATTCCAAAAGTATGAGAAACACCACATAAATCAACCTTTAATGTTTTGCCTGTTTTAAAAATTTCGCTAAAGAAAAAATCTTTAATTGCTTGATTTTTTAATCTGAGTTGTGGATACTCAAACGGATGAAGTACCCAATTTTCAATCCCTGGAGTTTTATGAGCATGTAAAACAGTTTCTGCTATTTGTGCTTCTGTCATATGCAATGTTTGCATTGAAAGATTAAATTCTTGAATAAGTTGAAGTCGTAAATTAAATACTCCGATTGTATTAAAAAAACAAGACTCAGTTTGATTTAAGTCATCTCTGTTATAACTTTCAATTTCTTCCTTTTCATCTTTAGTTAAAGGTCGTTTAATTCTAAAATCGATTTTCGATTCACTTATGTTTTTACCATCTAAAGCTTCAGTCTTTTTTAAACTACATGGAATTGCAGTCATTGTGTCATAATAATTCAAATGAATATTTAGCCAAGGTTTATATTTCATATCGATAATCTTATTAGAATAAGCTTTAATTTGAGTTTCATCCATTCCTTGAACAATTGCTTGTAAAATTAAATTATCATATCTTGAGATATTATGACCTACCCATATATCATTGATATGTTCTTCATAAAATTGACGAATATCATCTAAATTCCAAGTTTGATATACTTCAATATTGTCATCATTCAAAATATGAGCACCTAATAATATATCATGTTCAAAAACTTCAAAATCAAAAATTACGATTCTCATTTTCCACTGCTTCCTAATCCATTACTTCCACGTTCAGTTTTTTCAAAATCGTATACAACATCTAAACGAGCATTCAAAACATTATAAACAATTAATGAGCATACTCTTTGATTTTCTTCAATATTAACATCATTGTTGCTACAATTCGTGATTATAAGATGAATTTCTCCAGTATAGTCTGGGTCAATAATAGATGTTTGAATTATAAGTCCTTTTTCTGCAATTGAAGAACGTGGAACAAGCATTCCTGCGAATCCTTCAGGTATTTGAATTCCAATACCAAGACAGATTGTTTTAGTTTCTAAAGGTTTGAGTGTAAAACTTTCAGGCATAAAGCAATCTAAACCACAATCAGGTAGATGTGATTTTTTTGGAAGTTGCACATTTTTGAATAGCTTTATCTTCATATAGTTTGCCTCCTATATTATTCCTAATAATATTGTATCATATTTTGACACGAAAGTAAATAGTTTAATTAAAAAGTTTTATATATTCTTTAAAAGATAGAAAGTCGTATTTTTTGTATGAATTTTCAGTGTCGTAAAAAGCAGCTCCTACTCCATGAGTTGAGTTAATTTTCTTTTCTACTCTCCAGTCATCTCCATACCAAAGTTTTAAAATTTCTTCATAACCAATTGGAATTCTAAGTTTATGTTTCAGTCCTTTAAAATCAATTTCTTTGTACGAAGAATATGCTGCTTTAGAGATTTTAAAATTACGATACTTTCTTTGATAATTAAAGAATAAATTAGCAACATAATTTGATTTCAGATTTTCTATCGAAAGCTCTGTAATTGAGTCATTCATAAATTTAAAAACTTCTTTTGCATCATACTTTTCTTTAAAATCAGTTGTGCCATACTTTTTAATTGATGAAAAGCAAAACATAAAACGAAGAAACTCTTGAATTGTTTCAAATTTTTCAGCATCTTCAGGAACATTATCAAAAACAAAAATGTCGATAAAAATTCCACGATGACAAATATTATCATACTCATTTCTACTATATTTATCTGCAGAAAAGAAAGCAGAATTATCGTATCTAAGTTTACATGTTGGATTCCAATACTTATCTGATAATGGAGATTGAAAAAAGAAAGGTGTTTTAAATGCTTTATTTGCAATTTGAAGCAATTTATTATAATCTTTTCTAGGCATAATAACATCAATGTCATCATCCCAAGGAATCATCTCTCCTTTTCGAATTGCACCAAGTAATGTTCCAGAATCAGCAAACCATCGAAGATTATACTCATCACACACTTCAATGAATTTATCTAAAAGCATTAAATCAATTTCATGCACTTTTTGAATGTCTATCATTTTTCAATCCTCCTTAATTGTGATACATCTATTGCAGCAAAAATACTACTAATCAACACTACTACAAAGCATAAATACGATAGCCAATTATAGTCTTGAACATTTTGAAAGATTATTAAATTAATGATAAAAGTCCAAGCAACATAAGTGACGTTTAGAGGCAATGCTTTAGTTGCTCCAATGTTGTTAATAGCTTTGTAATAAAATAAGTATGAAACAGTTCCGAATAATCCTGCTAACATAATTAATGGAACAAGCCATTGCGTTTCTACAAAATTAAATAATGAGATAGTAAACGACCAAGCATCAAAATATTGCAAACAAGGTAAAATAATAATTGCATACGTTAACCAAGATATAGTTTGACGAATATGAAGAGCAATATCAGAATTTACTTCATTATTTTTAAGTCCTTTAGTAATTAAAACTGCTTCAAGACCCCAGCCAGTCGCACACATTGCTGTTCCAAGAAGTCCTAACAAAAAGTTTGTTATTTCAACATTTGGAGAATAACTCATTCCATAAATACCAAATATTGTTAAAACTAAACATAAATATTGATGCCATCTCATTTTTTCTTTTAAGAAAAGTCTAGCACATAATACTCCTATTGCAGGATAGATTGCACTAGTAATTGATGCAATGCTTGCACCCATATAACTTATTGATAATACATAACCTGTCATACCTATTGGTCCACCAATTAATGATGCAGCTATAATCCAAAGACCAGCTTTTGAGAAAGTTGTTTTAAAAACTTTTTTTGTTTGCTTTTTAATAACAGAATAGATAAACATATAAATTGATGAAAAGAAGTCATTCAAGAATGTAGACACAAAAGGAGCAAGAAAAATTGCTTGCTCTGTAGAGACAAATGAAGTCATTGACATAACTATGCCAAGAACAACACTATTTAACGCCCATAAAATACCAGACATTAATCCGCTGAACATACAATTTTCCTCACTTTCTCAAATTCCTCAGGAGTATCAAACTCCATTGCGTCATCTTCATTAATATCATATCTTTTCAATTTCATCTCATAAAGTAAGTCAAATAATGGAATTTCGTCCCAAAATCTATTTGCTTCATTTGCATCAATTCGTTGACTTATAATTTTAAGTTTGTTAGTAATTAATGCTGCATCTTTTTCAAGCCAATATGATATATCAATAATTGGAAGACCTGATTTATAAGAGCCTTCTTTTGTAGTAGCAACAATGTTGTTATACTTATCCGTCAACAATTGCCATTCATTAGGTCTATTATCTTTCACTGCAGAATAACCAGAACATTGTACGCTAGCTTTGATACATTTACAATTATTGATATAAATGTCTGAATCAATAACAATTGTGTCTTTTAAAAAATTAGAAGCAAGTGTCATTGAAGTAATGCTGTTTGACACATTCCATATAGGATTGCAAAGTATTTTAATATTTTTATCTATTTCTTCAAGATGTTTTTTGAGTATATCAGATTTATACCCAGTGATGACAATTATATTATTTATATTTCTATATTTAAGGACTTCAATTGTTCTCTGAATTATCGTTTGATTTTTTATTTTTAACATACATTTAGGTATGTCATTTGTTAATTCTTTCATTCTACTGCCTCTTCCAGCAGCAAGAATTATTGCATTTTTAATTTTCATAAATAGTCCTCCGCATATCTGCTATATTGTTTAGCATAATTATATTGAGATAATTCATACGTTCCACCAAAGCATTGTCCAAGTTGATTTTTATACTCACACCAATTCGACCAAAGTAATCCACATATTGCAATGTAAGCATAATATCTAAAAATTACATTTTCAGGTATTTCTTCAGTATATTGTTTCAAAACAAAATCTATCATATTTTTATCATAACCAGCGTAAATAACAAACATCGCTAAATCTACAAGAGGGTCTTGCATAGCAGCATACTCCCAATCAACTAATGCTTTGACCTCATTTGTATTGTTATCGATTAAAATATTATCTTGATTAGGGTCGATATGACAAAGACATTTATTAATTTGTAATGTATCAACATTGTCTATTAACTTAAAAATTCTTTGCTTAATTTCATTGTAGTCATGATATTTTGATTTTTTCATTAATGACTCATAAAAATTGATTCGTTCTTTCAAATTAAATTCAAAGTTGATATGCAAGTTTAAGTCATGTAATTTACGTATTGTTTTAATCGCAAGCTTTACATCATTCATATTTTGAGGATTGACATTATGACAATTGCCAATAAATTTTGTAATCTTTATTCCTGTGTCTTTATCAAAGAAAAGAATTTTATCTGAGATGTTGTAATCTTTAATGAGTTGATAAACTTCATACTCTTGTTGACGATTAATCAATTTATCTGTTCCTTTACCAGGAATTCTTAAGATATATTTCTTTTTGTCGAGTTCGATTAATTTTGTTGTATTTGTCATACTAAATATTTCGCCCATAACTTACTCCTTTGTATGTCGTTTAATAAATTGTCCTATGAATGTTTTATCAGAGTAATCATACTCAATTCTATTTGAAAGTTTATAAAAAACAGTATCTTTTGAAAGCATATCATTCAATATTTCATCTTTTATAGGTAAGTCTCTTGCGCAAGTAAGATATTCAACTTTTGTATTATTTTCTTTCAACTCATCTATTTCTTTATGAATAATTTCATCATTTCGATAAAGCCATTCAAAGAAAGTATACATCATAAAATATGTGTAGTTAATATCAAAACGACTAAAATACTCTTCAAACATTTGTCGAACTTTTGAAAAAATTCGATTATCTTTACCTGCAAGAAGATATACTTGACCAAAACGACAATTATATGTAAGAGCTTTAACTTTTTCTGCATAACCTGACATATAGCTGCCTTTTATTGACCAAAAATTCTGAGTAAAATACTCAGAAGGAATTTCATCAATACAAAATATAGTTGCATCTACCCACATTACTTCATACTTTTCAAGAAGAAGCATTCTAAGATAATCAGAATAAACTGCATAGCCAATATCTCCTCTTTCAAAAGCATTTTTAACATTTTCGTTAATATCAACAAGTTTCTTTACATCTTCATAATTGAGCAATGTAATGCTTCTATGTTGATTCTTTAAAAATGATTGATAACATAATTTTGAGCATTCTGGCGTATCTTTACCTTGATGCCAATACATAATTATTTCTGACTTAAATTTTTCTCTTTTTCTTGGAGTTTTAAATTTAAAGTCTTTAAATATGTCGTCAAGAAAATAACAAAATGTATCAACAATGAGTTTCATTTCATTATAACTTGCTTCAACTTCTTCTTTAGTTGTAATTGAACGTTTTGTTTTATACTTATGCCAAAAATTTTCAACTCTATCAATTTTAAGCATTTGAGGAATATATTTCTTAAAAAATTCAACTTGTCTTTTGTCATTTTCTGTCTGTATAAACATATTATTTTTCTCCATTTAATTTATGAATCTTATTAACGATTATTTTTGCAGCTTCATAAGCAGTAATTTTAGACGTATTGATATGAATTACTTCATAATTATTAGATGATAATTCATTAAAAGCTTTAGTAAATTCAATAGAGTCTTTATCATAATCAACATTTGAAGTATCTTCATTGTTGATTTTACATCTTAATAACCAGTCATCTTTTTCAACAGTGCAATGAACATATAATACTTGCTTCCAAGGAAGTTCGTATTTGCAATTTCTATTAAATTTTTTTGCATATACCACCAATGAAGGCCAAGCTCTTACAACAATATTTAAACGTTTGTCTAATCTCCAAACATACTTAGCAATAGTATCTTTACCAGATTTATCGATACCATCGAATATGACTGTGTAAAAACTTAATTTTTCTTCCATTGTTCTATCATCTCTTTTTCATCAACGAATAACAAATCTTCTGGAAGTCTTTGAAGTTCTAAATACCAAGCAGATTTTTTAAAATCATAATCTGCATTTTTTGTAATTTCTTCAATTTCTTTATTTGCAGAATGATAACGTTGAGCTCCATTTCCAAAGACTTTATCATAATTTAAGCAAACTTTTTGTTTAGCTCCTTGACAATCAGCAGGTTTAATAATTTTGCTATACATCTTCCAAGTTAATACATCAATTTCATCGTTGTAAAAGTCTTTGTCAATTTTATCAAGAATAGCTTTCTTACATAATCTATAAACAAGATTAATTTCATCAGCAATATTATTTTCACATCTTTGACCAAAACTACCAACAAATGTGTTAATATCAACAACATACACTAAACTTGTTGTTTGTCCATGAAGAGTGACATATCTTGCATCTTGAGGTGGTATACCTTTTTCAATACATTTATCATACAACTTTTGAGAAGCTTCAATAAGTTTTATTGCATCTTCATTCAATTCTTTATCTTCAAAAATATTTAAAGGAACGATTACATTATGCTCGATCTGTCTAGGCATTTGAGATTCTACATTAAAGCAAGCTTTTCTTTGTCTAGTAATTTGAGCCAAACAAACTCTGCTAATGTTGTTAATTCTAAAAGTAATAATAGCTTGTTCTCTTGGCATTGGAAGAGCTCTATAAGTTATAATGTCATTAATAGCTTGCTCAATTCTTTCATTATTAACATCATACTCCACATTTTGAAGCTCTTTCCAAGTCATTCTATAACAATTCCAAGCATGTCTTGCTAAGTCTTTGTTATAATCAATTACTTCAACAGAAATGTCTTCATAGCCTTTACTATATGCTTTCATTTTTATTCTCCTTTAATTCACGTAATACGTTTTTTAAGTTTAAATATAATTTATTAATTCTATTTTTGCTTTCTTTTAGAATTTCATCCATGTCATCAGATAAATTACCAAGATTTACTTCATTTAATGAATATTGATAAACACTTAATCCGTCTGCAAATATTACAATCGCATCAACTAATTTATTTTCTGAAGTCATTAATTCGTAATATTGTTTGTAATGTTGCTCAAAATATTTATCTTCATATTGCTTTAAAAATGGTCTTAAATTTAATACTTCTTTAACGTTATGAGTAATGTCATTTAAGTCAATTTCTGGCATATCATGAAGAATAGCTTTAATCAAACATTGTTGTTTAGTATCATCATCTATTTCAAATGTATCGCATATTTTTAATGCAAATAAAGCAACATAGAATGAATGCTCAGCTACAGACTCATCTTTAAGTTTATTTCTAGTGTTATATCTAATAACGTTCTTGAGTCGATATACATCAGCTAAATACTCATCTAACGAACGTTCATTTTCAAAAATATTCATTATTCTACAACTCCTTTAAAATCATTATAAACATCTTTAAATTTATAAGACTCATTATCTTTAAGAAGTTTAAGAAGCTCTTTTTCATTGGAAGCAAATCTTCCAGTTTTTGCTAACATAAGATTAAAAGGTTTACCATTAAGATGTTCTGCATAATATATAATTGGCTTTTGATTTGCATAAGCAAAACCTGCTTCCCAGATTGTTCCTACATCTCTATAATCATATAATACAACTACAATATCTGCATTCTTAATACCTTCAATATTGCCAATTAGTGTTTGAGTCATAAAATCAGTAGAACAATCAGGAGTAATAAGACTTTCTAACTTTGGATTGAACACATCATATTTGTCTTTAATAAGATTGTAGATTCTTGTATGTTGCTCTTCTTGTTCAAGACTAAACCAACCACCTGCATAGTACAGTTTCTTCATATTATTCTCCTTTATGTTTTATTCTGTCATACAAATAATTAAAGTATCGATAATTTTGTTTTGTCCATTTGTTGATATGCTTCCAGTCTTTAGTTTTATAGAATGGACTTTGTTCAAAAATTTGTTTGATTTTGTCTTTATCTTTTGTAATAAAGTCATATATGTAAGCTACAAGATGATAATCTCTTTCACTTTCATCATGACCACTTCCAGGTGCAACACTAAACCACAACTCTTGAAAATTGTTATTTATCAAGTATTGATATTTAACTTTTTTCATCAACTCTTCAATACTTCTATTATCAACAATTGTTTCATCATTTGAAGTAGCAAGTTTATATCTTCGTTTCATATATTTTTCTAAGAATTGAATCAATATAGCTTGTTCTTTATCTAACAAATGTCTAATCATATTATTTACTATCGTCATACCAGTTATAGTGACATATCTTGCACTTCCTTCTGGATAGTAATACTCGATATTAAACTTTGAATTTTTAGTGTAATAATTTTGTTTATAGTAATTTATTTCATTTGCTCTAAAGAAAATTCTGATACCTGTTCCGCTAAAACTAAATTCAGTATATGCAAAATTTTTGAACATATCAATAATGTCTTTAGCTTTATAATCTATGCTACCGATATCGAATTTGTTGCTTACGCAATGGTCAATATCAATAGCACAGATATCTGAAGCTTGAATAGACACTCCAATTCCAGCATAATTATCTAACGTCTCTAATGAAAGACTAGCTAACTCTTGTAAACTACAAAAATCTTCATTATGATTTGGTCTAGCAAACTCATTGTTGATAGTAAATGGATGTTTTTGTGTATCGACTAAACAATACTTAAAATCATAAGATGCAAGTTTTTCGTTATTTGTTATGTTGAATAAAGTATCTAAAGCAGTCATAATTATTACAGTGGAAGGTCTAGAGCAGCAGCTCTTTTCCAACTAATAAGATTTTGCCAAGAACGAGATGTTCCATCATCATTTGTAGATTTTGTAATTTGAATATAAATTTTTATTCCTTGAAGAATTGCAAGTGCATCTGCTAAAATTTCAGAATTCATAAAATATTCTTTATCAAGTAAAGGTTTGCCAGGTTCTTCACCTTCAAACTTAAGCATATCTGATACAAATCTACGAACAGATGCAGTATCTTTAAGAACGTAATACATAAAAATTTTACGATTTTTACTACCTTTAACTTCTTGCATTTTAGCATTTCCATCTTCATCTGCAACATATCTATAACCATTTTCGCTTACTGTAAATGTAAATGCAATCATAGGATTACCAGAAGCTTTACTTTCTTTAATTTCAGCAGTATTTACTGTACAAAGATAATAACCTTCTGGAAGTTCTTGGAATGAATTACTTTCTGCAGTAACGTCAGTAATATTTGTTTGCTTAAGTAATTCGTTAATAGATGCAATGAGTTGTTTGTTGTCTGTTTCTGCCATATATTTCTCCTTTATTTATTTTTATTTTGCATAGCTAACATTTTAGCTTTAATTTCAGCTAACATTTGAGCTTTCTTATCAAGAGGTTTGTCTTCAATTTTTGTTTCAACTTTAGGTTGTTCTACAACTTTTTCTTCAGCTTTAACTTCTTCTTTTTGAGAAACTACAGGAATTTCTTCTTCTTTAACTTCAACTTTAGTTTCTTCTTTAAGAGCTTCAACTTTTTCAGGTTTTACTTCTACAACTTTAGGTTGTTCAGCTTTAACAGTTTTCTTTTCTGTTTTCTTAACAACATCTGTTGTTTCAAGTCCTATTGTCTTAGCAAAGATATTGAAGTCAAGTGGAATGTCAGATGGGATAGTGTTCTCATCAACTCCACGAAGAATTCCATATTCGTTCTCTTTTGGAACAAGTGAGAGATAACGTTTCTTAATAAGTTTTCCACCAATCTCTTCTGCTTTCATGTAAGCTCTTAAGAAATAGCGAACACGTCCTTCAACCATATCTAAGACTTTGTCAGGGATTCGATTAGTCGGACCATATTTAGTATGCTCAATGCCACGTCTGTCTTTCACACTGTAAGTGATGCCATGCATGATAAGGATGACATTCTTCTGAAGGTTCAAGACTTTGCAGAGATTGATGAAGAAGTCATTTCTTGTAATATCATAGCCTTTTGCAAAACCAACATCAGAGACATGTTCATAGCCATTCAATCTGCAATACTCATATTCACACCATTTGAATAAATCTTCAGTTAAGTCAATTACAATTGTGTCATAATTTGTAAAGTCTTTGTTGAAAGCTTTCTTAGCTTCAGCCCAAGAATTAACTTGAACGTGGTCTTCTTCTTTTGCACCAAAATCTTCTAAAAATTCATAATTTCCATCAGTTGTAATGAAGAATGGTCTTGGTGCTTTACTAGCAAAAACTGATTTGCCAACTCCAGGTTCTCCATACAATACCATTTTAATGTGTTTCATAGCTTGCCTCCTTTAATTAAAACACTTTTTCGTCATTTTGTTTAATAAGATTAAGCTGAGATTTTACATCGTTGTAATCTGTAGCTTGATAAGCAATTGTTAATGAATTCATTGCATTTTGAACATCAACTAATGTAAAGTCAGTGTTGATAAATTTCTCTTTCCAAAGTTTAATTGCTTCTTTAGAGATTTTAATCTTTCTAACTTTACTTGCAATACTAAAATCAGAATTAGCATCATGTGCAACAATTCGTCCATAATCTTTAAATTTGACAAGAATAAAATCATCTTTAACAGAAAATGAATAATTGTCTTTAAAAAATTGACGTTCATCTTTAGTTAACAATTTTATATTGCTTTTTGGCATCACTTTACCTCCTTGTTGTAGTCATATTACGAGGAATATTATTTATTCCTAATTATATTATATCATATTAATGTATGAAAGTAAATATGTTTTTAATAAGTTTTTACTTATTTTTATCAATAGTCGACATCTTATGAAGTAATGTGTCCCAATATTGTTCGAGCAATCCATCATCACAAACAAAATTTTTCTTAAGATGTTTGAGTAAAGAATCTTTATCAACATTGTTGTTAATTGAGAATAAACTCATAGCATTTGCTTCGAATTGTTCATACTTATTAAGAATGTCTTGTCTATCTACGACCATCATATCGATAGGTTTGCAATCTCTAATTTTCTTTACTTCGTTTGAATATCTGTCCCATATTTCATCTTTAATGTTATAAAGAACATAACAGTCTGGAGTATGATAGATAATATCTTTATAGACACTACCTCCATAAGAATTCGTAGATGAATAATTGACAAACCACATGTTGTTGATGTCGATGAGATTTCCTGTGTCAGCCATTCTAGAAAGATTATCGATATATAAATTGATAAATTTTTCGTCTAAATCATTAGGGTCAAAAGCATGCCAATTAACTAATGAGTCATCATTTATTTCATAATCTTTTCTTAAACGGTTTAAGAATGATTGATTTGATTCTCCTCTAGTTTGTTTTGCTCTTGTTTTTCTTAAATTAATAATTGCAATTTTAATGACTGGCAATTCTGGAAACTCAGATTTTAACAAGAAGATATATCGATAAAGTTGGTCAAGATAATCGTCCCAGTTAGGAACATTAGTTGACGTTTTATAATCTACGACTATAAAACCTTCATTTGTAAGAAGAAGTAAATCAACTATACCAACAAATGTATGTGGTTCTGGATTTACAAATGATTTGAGTTTTCCATCAATAAACAATTCATGAGTTTCTTGTAATAACTCAAGTTTTGTTCCATCTTTTTTAGTAAGAAGCTCATCAAATATTTTATCTTTATGATGAAAATAACCGTGGACCATAGCTTCAGCCATAAGTTGGTCTCGTCCATAATTTAATCTGTCTCCAAAATAGTCTGTTAAATCTTCAGTGTTATGTTCAATACCCCAATGCACTGCAGAACCGATAGACAGAGCTTGCTTTTCAACTTTAGGAGTAATACCCATCCTGTAACATAAATAATACTCCATTGGATTGCCTAATAATAAACTTAATTTAGAATGCGATAATCTCATTTTGTAGTAATTGCTCCCATTTCTTCAAGCTCTCGAATTGTATACCATAATTTAAAATTATGTTTGTATTTTTCTTTTTCTTCTTTAGATGTGTCATCAGAAAAAACTTTATTAAATTCATTAATATCAAATGCAAAATTTATAACGACTTTAGCACTTAAAGATTCGTCGATATATCTATTAAACATATCATCATTTATAAATTCAATACATTTTGATTTTGGTCCTTCAAAATAACGAATATTTGTCAATTCATTATCAACAATTGTTGCTATACCAACTGAATATATTGCTTCATTTTCAATAATCTCTTTCTTTTTTCTTGATTTACGTTCAATTTTTTCAGATTTATTAAAAATACTTTCTAATTTTTCAAGACGTTTAGATGTTTTAGTCCACCATAAAAAATTAGCTCCATCAAATTTCAATACAACAGAAGACGATTTAAACATAAAAAGATGTTCTTCTTTAATGTTAGATGTATATTGAAAAAAGTTTTTTACTAAATTTTCTTTTTTACAAATTAGTTGTAAATTATCGTCTTTGTAAACGTCAATATCTTCATCTTTCACTAAATCTACAAATTGTTGAAGTCTTTCTTGAGTAAGTCCTTGTTTATTGATAGTATCAATGACTGTCATATTATTCTCCTTTTTTAAATGTAATTCTTAAAGTTGAAGGTTTGTCTGATGGAATTTCAGAATAATATTTCTTAAAGACAGGCTCAAGTACTTTTTGCATTTTCTTTGTGTCAACTATAGGAATAATATTCTTTTTAGTATATTTTTTATACATTTCAGGATTTTCAGCCTTAAAAGTCTCAAAGTCAAATTCTTCAGTTTCTTCAAAAGTTGTAAAACATTTTACGACATCTTCAGTTTCATTTAGTAAGAAAGAGTCAGTATCAAATGTTACTTTTGCTTTAGGCATTACTTGCGTAAATATCATTCCGCAAGAAGAGCATTTGTCAATGTTGTTTACGACCATTCCGTCAAGAATTTCATGACGAATAAGATTTTCTTCATCGTTTAATGCTGTGACTTGTTCATCAATTTCTTGAAGTCTTGTTGCAGTTTCTTTAGACACTGTTAATCGTCCTTCTTCATTAATTTCAAATATTTTTGCATTTTCGTTCATTTAATTGCCTCCTAAATATTATTTATAATTATATTGTATATTCATTTTACTCAAAAGTAAACAGTTTCTTAAAATATTTTTATTTTCTTTCAAATTGATACACGAAGAACTCTGATAAACATTTACTCATATTATATATAAATATATAATATGAGTAGTTTGTTTACTCAGAGTTAATCTTAGATATATTGAATTAAATCTATGTTTGCATATTTTGCAAATTTTTTAGTTAGCTCAAAATCTTTATATTTTTCTTTATAATAAACTGTTTTGATACCGTATTGAGCAACGAGTTTCATGCATTCTTTGCATGGACTTAATGTAAGATAAATAACAGAGCCTGCAATAGAATTACCAAAGTAAGTTGAATTAGCAATCGCATTTAATTCTGCATGAATGACATAATCATATTTTTCTTTTGAATTCCAATCGAAATTGTATGCAAATCCTTTAGGCTCAGCATTATAACCAATTCCAAGAATATGATTATCTTTTACAATTACTGCTCCAACTTTAGTATGAGGGTCTTTAGAACGAGTAGCAACAATCTCAGCTATTCTCATAAACATATCATTCCAAGCTGGTCTTGTATTTTCTAATGATTGTTGTTTTTCTAACTCAGTTTCAATATCACGTCTTTCCATTTCTTTATAGAATTTTTGCATATATTTATGCCATTCTTCATAGTCATCATCTGCAATTTCTACATGAATAGTATGGATTCCAAATTCTTCAAGTTGTCTTTCTCTATCAATTTCATCTAACTCATCATTCCATTTTTTTAAAGCATCTTTAGAAGTATGAGTAATAGAATCATTAGTGTCGAATAATTTTTTCTTTGATTTCTGCATAATGAAAGTCCTTTCTTTTAAATATTACATCTCCAAGTTTTATAATTTCTACATCTCCAGATAAGCTATCGACAAATGTATCTAAAGAATGTTTAGTTTCAAATAATGCTTTACATAAAGGTCTTTTTTTATCGTAAAGATATATTGTTAATTCGTAATACTTCATAATTATTTTTCTTCCTAGGCTTTTTAACGATTAATCGACCATATTCGTCTTTTATTAATCGTCCTGTTCTAACTCGATAAATAAACGACTCAATTGACGATTTATATGTTATAGGTTTTTTATTTTTAATACACCAAGCTTGATAATCATAATCAGTAATTCCATAAAGCTCTTTAATTTGATTGTTTAAATACTTCATTATTTGTTCTCCTTCTTCTTTTTTGCGATGTTATCATAAAATGCAGCATAATTACCAATAGATGTAGCATTTCCTTCAAACCAGATAGCATCATAGTCTGGTTGAGTCTTTTTACTAAATGCTCTATACCAATATCTAGTTGCAGATGGAATAGCAACAATGAATATGAAGAATGGTCCTAAAATCGCATTCTGAAAAGTATGACCCCATTCATGTATATTGATTGAGTCAGATGAAGTAGTATCACGTAAGAACATTGTTCCCATCTCCATACCACCCCAATTTCTTAAAATTTCGAAATACCAGATAGAATAAAATCTCTTAGGCTTTTTGTCGATACAAAGCATAGCTAATGACAGGAATAAGCCGCCTAAAGTAGTAAGAATTCCCCAAGTAAAATTTAAAAGCCAATAAAGCCATCTGTATTTGATTAAAGTTAAACTTACTGAATAAAGTTTGTCATACATAAATCTTCCAATTGCACTACGTTCTGTGCAGTAAGCATCTTTTTTAATAAATTTGCTCATTCTTATTTTCCTCCTTTGTTGTTTGTTTCATCAATAAGTTTTAATAACTCATTTGCTGGTAATGTTTTCAAGAATGCTTCTTCTTCAGGAAGTAATTCATCTGAAGCATCGATAGTTTCAACTTTCTTCTCATCTTTCTTCTCCTTCTTTTGATACAATAGCATTTTTATTGATTGAATAGAAAGTTCTTTTACTTCACTTTCTAAATCAACATCTATAATATTGCTAGGGTCATTTATAGCTTGATTTTTATAAAGTTGCAAGTCTATAAGCATTTGAGCAATTCTTACTTTGTCCATTGTTTTTACTCTATCTGCTAATGGAATGTTCTCATCGGTTATCAACGACGATAAATAGCCTCCAATTTCATCAATAGATAACAATTTATGAGAAAATTGACGTTGATACATAGCTCGGTTAATACGTCGAATTTCTTGTTGAGATGACCAAGCTACAAAGTAAGATTTAGCTACATCTAAATCAAGTCCACATAACTCAGCTGCCATAGGAATTGACTTAAAATCACAATAGTTTTTGATGAACGCTTTTTGAATTTCTGGCATATCATACTTATTAGTAGGGTCGACTTCTAAAGAAAATTCAGGATTAGTTTCAAGTTCAGTAGATAGAGCTTGTGTATATTCCGTATTTTCTTTTTCTATTACTTGTAAACCTTTAGTTTCTATAAGCTTTTTTGTTTCGTTTTTCTTCAAATTCTTTTTCACACAATTCCTCCTCAGATATATTTTTTAACGTATAAGGAATTTGTTTGTAACACCAACATGCTATTCGTTTAACAAATCGTTGTCCATGCTTTTGTTGAAAGTTATAGAAAAAATCTTTATCAATTTTTTCTTTACATTCTCTTAAAGAGTTATACATTCCAACAATTTCTTTTTTATTAACGTCTTCGTATCTTATGACCATTACATAAGAATTACATTGACAAATATCAATTTTATATACTATTGCTTCAATCGTAAGTTTCATAGTTCCTCCTATTTTCGTATTCTCAATTTCGTACCAATAAATGTTGCTTTGACATAAGGCTGATTATTGTAATATGATGGTAGAATGTTTAAATTGTAAAGTTTTTTTAATGATTGAGTAAATTGTGCAGGAGAAGTTAAATCTCCAGCAAATCGTTGCAGCATTCTAACATTAACATAAATATCATTTTCTGCAAAATAGCTTGTAAATGCTTCAGAATCAGACAACATCTTAATCATATCATCATACGTTACATAACCTAGATTTGACATTGTTTCAGATTGATACAAACGTTTTTTATGAGTATCATACAATAAAGTTTTGCATTCTTCATAGTGAGACTTATTTGATTTTATGTATGACACAATTGAAGATAAATCGACTCTATCAAGTTTATCTTTTAAATCTAAATCGACATCAGAATAAGATAATCTCCAATCATTATACGAAAACTCAAAATTCTTTGTAAAATTTTTAGTTGCATTCAACAGTCCATACATTCCAAAGTAAATAAAAATAATAGTATTAAGAACATCATCTTTAATCTCATCTAAAGTGTCAGAAAATTTTGTATTATAGTAGTCTCCTTTTTTAAGATAACGTCCAGCTGAATCCCATTTATACCATACTTCAAAAACATTGATACGTCTTTTAAATCCTGGAGTTGTATCTGTAAACTTAATTTTTTCTTGGTCATTTGCAGCAAATATAAATTTGCAATTAATTAAACCTGAGTATTTGTCGACACCTTTTTGTTCAATTGTTTGATACATACTACCTGTTATAGCTTTTAGCATCTTAGATTCAGTATAAGTTTTAGCACTAGATTCTAAGAAAATGTTATGAGCTTTATTTTCTAACGAACCTGTAATAAATCTATCTTGCTCTATAGAATCAAGGTCATTAGCTGCAGGTCTAGGAATGATTTTACCTGTAAAGCATCCATCAAATAATGAGTTTTTACCATTCTGACCACTACCAACAAATAAGACAAAGTTTTGAGAAAATGCTTGAAGAATTGTATAGCCTAAAATTTCGCATAAATGTTTGAACATATCAATTGAAAAGATATCTTCATAAGTATGAGACATATTATACATAAGCTCAAAACAATAATTACGATTAGTAGTAGTAAAGCTTTTCATAAAATCAATAAATGATTCTAATGGAGTTTCAGTAATAGACAAATCTAAAGGCTCAAAATCAATGTTGACATACCATAAGATGATGTATTTGTCATCATACATATATATCTTGTTAGATAATTGAGGTAAATCTAAGATGTCATACTTAAAGAGCCATTTTGCTTTTAAGAAGTCATACACTCCATTTCTGAAAGCTATACATGAATTTGGAAGTAAATTGACATGTTCAGCATCACTGTCTAAATCAAAAGATACTTTCTTCAAAGTCGTTTTTAAATTAGCAGAAAATGACATTACGATATCTTTAATTCTTGCATCTATTTCTTCATTTTGTTTTGGAAAGTATTTGAAACGAAGAAGTGCATACAAATTATCAATAAGAATTTCTCTAGCTTCATTTTTACCGACAAACTTATAATTGATTTGGTCGAATCTCTTACCAAGATATGCTTCGTTAAAGACATACACTTGACACTCTTTAGAAAGTATTGGTCGCCATTCTGATAAAGAAAGTTTCATTAATGTTGCAGAATCAATCTTATCTGTCAGTTCTTTGATTGTTTTGACCATTCATATACCTCCTATAATGATTATATCATATATTTACTCAAAAGTAAACAGTTTCTTTTATAAATAATAAGGCACTAACAACATTGTTTGGTAATTTAACATATTAACTTGGAGAAAATTAATGAAAGAACATCCGCAATGTTGTTAGCATATTGGCAAGTCTAGACCGAATTGCACAGTCATCTATTGTTTTGGAGACAATTGTTTTACTATTAAACTATAGACTTATTTTAGCTTGCTAACTAATAGCAATAGCAAGCTATGAGTATTAAACGTTATTTGTTTTCTTTTCGACTTTCTTTATGACTAATTTATCACAATATTCTGTATCATATAATAGACTTATATCGACTATGTCTCCAGGTTTGCAACCAAGAATTCTTAAACAATCAGGTCCTAAGACAATACGATTTTTGTCATCAATAACTTTATGTAGCATAGTTTATTCCTTTCTTAAATTTTAATCACATTTTCAGTAAGTTGTTTGTAATCTTTTGCAGAACGATAAGATTTTTCATCTTTATTTTTATCTGTAGAGCCAAAGCCTCCAGATTTACGATTGTCATACTCATCAAATTCACTAGCAACAACAGGTTCAATCTCATGTATAGGCAACATTATAAGTTGACATATCTTTGTGTTGAAGTCGATATCAAATGAAACAGATGAAGCGTTATGAACAATTGCAACAATTTCTCCAGAATAGTCGGCGTCAATAGTTCCAAGACGAACGACTAAGTCTTTAGCATTCAACGATGAACGAGGAGTAAGAAGCACGACATTTCCATGTGGAATTTCAAGAGAAAAGCCTAATGGAATTTTTGCAGTTTCTCCAGGTTTAATAGTTTTAATAGTAGCAGCATAACAATCTAATCCAGCATCAAACCAATGAGCACGTCTAGGTTTGTTGTAATTGTTATACTTACATGAGATATACATTTTAAGTTTCATATAAATTGTCCTTTCATTGATACATCAATTTGACTTTAATTTAAGCAGTCTTCTTTCATAAGTAATACGTTTCCAACTAATGGAACACATTCATCTGAAAGATAGAATTTAGACCATATTTTGTTGATAGGAAGTCCTTTTAATTGTCCTTCTTCATTAACTAAAACAACATAGCCATTCGAAAGATGTATAGGCTCAACATAACCTTCAATATAAGATTGATAATCTTTAAGTGATAGACGTTCAGGATGAGTAATACAATCAATACCACCTTCAGAGTAAGTAGTAGGAGCTTTGAATAATAATGCATAACCTTGAGAAAGTGCAACACGAGTTGGAATGACTTTCTTTAAGTTACATTCATTACAACATCTTCCTTTGAATGGGTCAGCATTGTGAGAGTCATAAACATCATTATGAATTTCTGCACCACAGATTGAGCATTTAATAATTTTGTCAGCCATAATTTTCTCCTTTATATAATATAGATAATAAGCAAATAACATTAGTTGAAAGTATGTAGATGAATGCAACCATCTGAATAAGGATAGACATAATTCATGTAGAATTTAAAAGTTGCATATTCTGATGGATTAAGTCCTGTTCCTTGAGATTTGCACCAATTTACATATTGTTGTAAAGCTTGTTTAATGTTTGAATGTGTCATAGCAGTTCCTCCAAGTAATAAATAAATATTTATTAATTATATTGTATACCTATCTTAAATGAAAGTAAATACTTTTGTTTAAAGTTTGTTAACTTTATTTCCGTTAGTTTGAAGAATGTAATAATCAATAATTCTGTAATATCGTCTTGAGCCTAATACTTTAGTTTGATAGTCATTTAAAACAGAAGATAGCATAGTATTTTTAGGCCATAACAATTGTTGTTCGAATTTAGTATAATTCCAACGTTCTACAATAACAACAATTACTATATCAGTATTAGTGTCATTCATATTATTTGGCCATTGTGGTTTTTTGTTTGTCATAGTTTTGTTCTCCTTGTAAGTAATTAAAATATATGATTGCAATTAATCGATATATACGATTGTAATTAATCGAAATATATGACTATTTGAGATTCAATTGAGCATCTATTTTCAGAATCACTCATTGATGAAATAACTCTAGATGAGATGCGTTCAATGTTTTTAGATGTGTAGTCAATTAATCCGTCATACATATCGTAATAATCATATTCATTATGAGTAGTTTCGTTAATAAATATGATGTTGCATTCTCTCATGTGAGATTGTTTAATAATTATTTGAAATTCTTTGATTGTCATAATTGTTCTCCTTTACTTGATATTTGTTAATGAATAAATATTTGTTGTTATATTTGTAATAACCTATTTTTTCGTAGCCTTCATGTTTGATGAAAGACTTTACAATGTCTTCAATAGAAGTAAGATGTAATGTTAATTTAACGAACTCAACTTCATTTTTAGTAAGTCTAATGTAATGTTGTAAGTCATAACCTTTCTTAACTGTAATTGCAATGATAAGTGAATAGTTTTGATTTGTCATAATTGTTTTCCTCCAAGTAATAAATAAATATTATTTATTTATTAATTATATTATATACCTATTTTAAATGAAAGTAAATAGGTACTTTTAACTTTTTTAAACTTTTTTTTAAAAAGTTAAGAAAATATATCAATATTGAAAATTAATTTTTTTGATATGAAAGTTAATAAAGTTAATGTTTACAAATTATTAAGTCCTTTATTAAGTCCTATATTAAGCTTAATAAACTTAATAAAAATGATTAAAAATTGACTCAAAAAATTATTAAGTTAGATATGACTTAATAATGACTTAATAATCGACTTAATAGTCGAAAAGTGGTCAGCGTATATATTAGTTTTATATGTTTTATTAAGTATTAAGATATATTTAATAATAAAAATATAGATAATAATATATATAAAAATATAATAATTTTAATAATAATAAAAATAAATTAAACTTTGACTTAATAACTTAATAATTACAATTGTAAAAGTTTTTACTTACCTCATTGTCGTTTTCAAAACTCAATAAATGAAAGTAAACGAAGTTTAGAAAGTATTTACAAGTTATAAAAATTATATTATAATATAATATATATAAAATATATATTATATTATAAAGTTTGGAGGTAATCGATGGATAACATAAAAAGTAAAATGTCTACTTCTGGTGGTATCATAAATAATGTAGAAACTCTTAAAGCTTTGCTTGGATTCAAAGATAAAGCAACTCCTGATTTATTTGATAATGTTGCAGAAACTCAAGAAAGTATTATCAATGAAATAAAAGATAGCACTCCTGTAAAAACAACATTGAATGATGCTTATGGCAACAAAATTACAGGTAGTGGAACAGATGACAAGATAAAATCATTTACGACTTATGGGTTTGAAAATGATACAATGAATTGGCCATTATGGATGGCATTATACAATGATTCTTGGGTTTTTAGAAGAGCAATTGATAAGCCAGCTCAAGATATGGTAAGAAGTGGAATTAACTTAGATTTAGATGATGAACGAATCGATAACATTCTAAATTTAGTAAAAAAGCAACGTAAAAATCTTATTGAACTCATTCAATGGGGTCGTCTTTTTGGTGGTGCTGTAGCTGTAATGATGTTTGATAATTTAGAAGATGAAGACTATGCTAAGCCAATTGATGTTGCTAAGTTAAGAAAAGCAAAAATAATGACGATGTATGTCACAGATAGATGGTATGGTTGTGCAGCAAGTGATAAGAATGTTGTTGATATGAAGAATACAGTTGATTATGGTAAGCCTTATTCATATCGAATTACATTTGCAGATGGTCATATAATGACTGTTCATTATGATTATATTTTAAGGTATGAAGGAAGAACGGCTCCAAAACTTTTGAAGAATGGAACATTACAAGGATGGGGTTATGCTGAAGGTGCTCATATTCTTAATGAGTTAGCAAGAGATGACCAACTCAAAGCTAGTATTACATCTCTTATCAACAAAAGTTTAATTGAAGTCATTAAAATGCCAGGTATGAGAGGCATCTTCTTAGGTGCTGACAAAGATAATGAACAACAAATTACTAAAAGACTTGAGATGGTTAATTGGGCTAGAAACTATAATAGCTTAACTTTCTTAGATAAAGACGATGAATATCAAGAACATGGATTTAGTGGATTAGGCGGATTAAGTGATTTACTCGAAAAGAATATGTGGCTTATAAGTGCTGCATTAGAAATGCAAGGTGTATTATATGGTGATTTAAAGTCAGGATTTAGTAATGACGAAAATGCACTTGAACGATATGATGAAACTATTAACAATTTGAATGAGAATTACTTTAGACCTTGCATGCAAAAGCTATTGTCTATCATTTATAAGTGGCAAGGTATTGAAGAACAAGTAAGTTTTGAGTTTGGAAGTCTTATCAGAGGAAAACAAGACAAAGACAGAATCGAAGGAATGAAAGACTTTCAACAATTGTTGTCCGGCATGTTAAATGATGGTGCTCTTACTGTTAAACAATATGCTATAGCTATGAAGAATTACGCTGAAAAGGGAATCATTGATTTGGGAATGACTGATAAAGATATTGACGAATTAGACGACAAAATGATTGAAGAGATGGAAGATATAGACTTAGGCAATAACAAAGAAGAAAATTTCGAAAATGTGAGGACAAAATGATAGATAATGAAAGACTTTACAAAAAGAAATACATCTTAGCATTCTACGAGAAAGATGATGATACTCTTGCTTTCATAGCTAACAACTTGATTGAGGTTTGCAAAAGACTTGGATGGGAAGTCAATAAGAAGAGTATGAACTATGTTCAAGTTGATATCTATCGAAGTTTGAGGAGACCAAATCATCAAACTAATTTGTTTAGAGGTAAATGCTACAAAGTATATATTATAGATATTACAGAAGATGAACAAGACATATAGGAGGTAAACAAAAAAAAATGAAAGATTATGTCTACATTCAATCGACGATTAGTATTGTCGTAACGGCTGGTTTGCAAAATGATAACGTCACAAATCCAGATGCTCACATTCCAGACAGACTAAAAGTTAATCCTAATTGGCCTAAACTCAGAATTATGCTTAAAGCTGGAAGACACATCTATCCTAAACTTATTGTAGAATGGCCTACAGTTAAAGCTTTAGTCAAAGATGGAATTCTTACTATTGGTGAAGAAGTCGATTCTCCAAATGATGTAAAAATGGAAGAAAAAGCAGCTGATTTGAAAATGGAGTTAGATAAGCAAGCTAAAAAGAATAAAAAAGTCACAGATATCAAATTAGATGATATTGCAAAATAAGGAGGTCAAATATGGCAACTGCAAAAAATAAATTGCCAACATTTGGTGCTAGTGCTGAAATAGATGATAGCATTGTAAACAATGAGTCTAATTTGAAAGATACCGGCTTTCAGCCTAATACGACTATTAAATCTGCTGAGATGAACACTTATATGAAGATGCTCATCAATGGTATGAGTGGTCTTATTGATAGTGTCTACAATTCAGGAGTCAGTCAAGGTGAAATCAAAGCTACTTCTAGTGCTGATGATGTGAAGAATTACATTGTCGCTGGACTCAATCAAATCATAAAGACGAATAAAGTAGACAATGCTACACATGCTGATGAAGCAACAAATGTTGACAACATTGTCAACAATGACATTGGAAGCAATGCAAATGTCAAGTTTGCTATTGGCGACAAGAGTTTTAGCAAAGTAGTCAACAATGTTGCTCATGCTGCTAATGCAGAAAAGTTAGATTCTGTAAATATTGGAGATTCATCTCATCCTGTCTATTTTGACGCTAATGGAAAACCTGTTGAGTGTACAGGAATCAGTCTTCCTGTAGAAGGCGAAGCTACTAGCGCTCAAAAACTTACTACTGCTAGAACAATTGCATTGAGTGGAGATGTAAGTGGAAGTACAAGTTTTGATGGAAGCAAAAATGTGACTATCAACACAAACATTGTTAATGCTAAATCTACACAATTAGTTGATAGTAGCAGTGTAGGATTGGATGCTGGAGATACAAGTCATCCTGTTTATTTTGAAGATGGCAAACCAGTCACAATTGACCATATAGAAGCTGAAAACGTAAAAGTTGGAAGATGCACTCTTGATAAGATTCTCGATGGAATAGATGTTAACAATGGTTTTGCTAATTCTGCTTTAAAGCTTGTTGATAGCATGAATCAAGCTCTTGATATAGGAAGTTCTGACTATCCTGTTTACTTTAATGGTGGAACGCCTGTTGTAATTACAGGAAACATTGCAAATGGGACTTCTGGAAATGCAGCTACAGCTTCTAAATTAGCAACTGAACGAACAATAAGTCTTACAGGTGATGTGACAGGTAGTGTTCAATTTGATGGAAGTGCTAATGTTTCTATTACAGTAGATGTAAAGAAAAGTGCTGCATTAGATTCTACAAATATTGGAGATACAAGTCATCCTGTTTATTTTGATGCTACTGGAGAGCCTGCTCAGCTTGAGAATACATTCTTTAATGCTATAGCAAATCCATTCAAATCAGCTGCTTTAGAAAATGGACGTATATCATTGAGTAAGTTTGGAATTTTATCAGAACATACTATTGAAGTAATATACGCTGATTCTTCTACCACAACCAATCAAGTTTCATTTGGAGTCATTTCGAATAAGCGATTAGCAGACGATGAAAATGATGCTACAAAGCTTGGAATTCATGCTAATTCTGGTAGACTTATGAGAGTCATTGATACAGGAGAGTATTTGTATGTTGAAGCTGCTGCTACTATAAATAGTGATGGTACTGTATCGTTCGGTAAAGCATTTGGCGTTGTCTATGTAAGAGAGTTAGAAAGCTATATGTAAGGAGAAATAAAGATGAAAGAGTTTGTAATCAAATCTAAACCTGAAAGTCAATATAGATTTAAAGATATTAGTCCTGTGAAGATGCTTGCAATGCAAACGACTATTGACTTTGACAACATTGACAAAATGGAGAAGCTCTATGCTTTCATTCTTGAGAATACAGAAGTCAATATTGCTGGAACATGGACTCAAGTCAAAGAGAAAAACAGAGACATCTACTATCCTGTTGGATTTGAGAAAGAAGTAGATTCTATGCTTGAAATTTGTGTTACATTTTTGAATGAGGTATTGAAGCCGGTTTTTATGAAGTCCAGAGGATAGAATCTGAAAACTATGTCGATTCCTCTGGATATGAAATGATGCAATTGAATCATGCAAATCGAATGCACTACATTGTCTATACATTGATAGTCAACAAATATGCTACTTACAAAGAACTAAGAGATGACTATGACATTGATGAAGTGCTTGATTTGTATGAGACTTGCATGGTAAATATGCATAACAAACATATGTTGTTAGAAGAAAGGAGGCGAAAGTAATGGATAATGCTACATCTTATGTAAAGACATTTGCTTTGAATCTCAAAGTAATGTATGACAAGTCTTCTTTCAAGCAAGTCATCACTAAAGTAAAAGATGGCTTCAACAAAGTAGATAAGTTGCCTGTCAAGTTTGACAATGAGAAAATTGCTAAAGATTTGAGAGATGCTGTAGAAAAAGCTAGAAATGTAGTAGGAACTGTCTTAGACTTTGCTAATGAGTCTACAACATTGAGTAAAGATGAAAAAGAAGCAGCTTCTAAAAAGTATGACAAGCAAATTGAGACTTTGTATAAGATTAAGAAAATACAGAATGAGATAGTTGCTCAAGAAATGTTTGGTAAAGATGCTAAGACTTTGAAGAAATTGAAGAAGCAACTTAAAGAACTTAAAGAAGAAGCTAAAGACATTGGATTTGATGAAGATGAAAATGGAAACTTCAAGCAAAGAGTAGTAAAAGAGCAAATAGAAATTGAACAACAAAATAGCTTTGGAAGTGGTTGGAAGCAAGCTAAGCAAAGTTGGGCATCTCAATACACTCCTCAACAGTATGGTCAAAAAGCTTTTCAAAAGATGACTGACTCTATTGAGCAGTTTAAAGACAAAGCTTTAGAGACTTTTAAAAACTTTGTCACAGATGCTTTGAAAGAATTAGAAGAGATGGCTTCTTGGGATATTACTGGAAGCACAAAATACAACAAAGAAGCTTCTGAGATGTATATGAATTATGGACTTCAAGGAGCTGATGCTTATGCAATGAACAAAGCACTTGAAGCTACAGGAATAGATGATATTAAAACTTATCTTACAGACCCTATGGTCCAAGGCAATCAAGCTTTGCTAGATGCTTTCAATGACCAATATGAGTTAGCTAAGAAGCAATATCAAGATGACTTGGAAATTGCTAAAGAATATCAAGAATTTCAGAAAGAATTTGACTTGTTCAAACAAGAATTGCAAAAGAGCTTGATAGACTTCTTTATGGACAACAAAGACACAATCATGACAATACTTAACTTCTTGATGGAAGCTATGCAATGGTTAGTTGATTTAGTTGGAGACATAGTTGCTTTCTTTGCTGATGATACTGTTAAAGACAGAAACGATGAACAAAGGCAAAGTGATATGAATGAGCTTCTTGGAGTCACAAACAATAGCACAATAAGCTATGACAATAGAAGTAACAATGTGAATGTGAACAATACTTACAATGGAGTTGGAAAAGTTGACCAAGGAACATTGCAAAATGTCGGTCAAATGACTTACCAACAAATCATAGAATATCTTGGTAGAGAATAGAAAGGAGGACTTATGTCAGTACTTACTTTGAATCAGCCATTCAAAAGAATGGACAAAACAGAGTTTTTGCAAATAAAGCAAAATCGATTAAAGAATACTAGCATCAATATTGCTAAATCTGGTTATAGGCTTGTTCTTACACCTCATTTTGAGCAGTCTGCAAATATGACTGAAGAAGAACATGAGATGATTGATAGACTGAATGAGCCTATTGAATTTGATTTGATTACTGAACAATCTATAACTGCTACATCTGAGATTACTCAATATCCTACAATCACTGGTGGTACTATTGCTGACCATATGATTAGACAAGCTACAACTATGACTGTAGGAGGTGTCTTCTCATTACATGGCAATAAGCCTACATCATTTGTTGGTGTAGATGATAGACTTACAAATATTCAATCTTTCTTTGAAAAAATTAAAGATGAAGGAATCTTATGTACACTTACTACTATAGATAGAGCTTCTAACTCAAAATATAGATTTAAAACTAGAGAGAGCATGGCTCTTACATCTATTACCTGGCAAGAGAATCAAAGTTCAATGACTTTTAGCTTCACATTCACTGAAGCTTTGAGAGTTGACATGATTCAGCCAGTTCCTGACTATACTGATGAGAATGTTCCTGCAATTACAGACCCATCAACTCTTAACTTTACAGATGAGTTCTTAGACCCTGAAGAAATTACAAAGATTGTCGTACAACAATTACAAGAAGTCAAATTGCTTGATGATGACTTTGCTTTATGGGTATCTCAAAATGTTGATACCATTCGACAAATTGCAACAATTACAATGATAGTTGCCGTTGTTGTAGGAGCTAAAGTTCTTTCTACTATGATTACTACTGCTATTGCAGCTAGTGTTTTAGGTTTAGCTACAAATCCTGTTGGTTGGATTATTGGTGCAACTGCTTTCGCTATTGGTGCTATAGCTGCTTTTTTTGTTTGGCTTTGCAAGAGTAATGCTATTAAGAAAGCTGAAGAAGAATATGGCATCAAGGCATTTAGAAAGTCTGATAGTGATGAAGAAAATGAGCAAACTACTGAAAGGTTATGTAGTTATATTGGTCAAGTCAATCAAAATCTTGAAGCATTGAATAATGTCATTCAAGTATTTGCGTTACAAGCTAACATCGAACAAGAATGCATGCTCTATGTTGGTAGTAAGTATTACATCTTCGCATTTACAAAGAACAATACTCAAACTGAGAATAAACAAACAACATGGAAGTTGAATATTGCTTTCAGTGATAGAGAAGACACAAAAGATATTCCTGATGTATGTAGTGCAGCTTTAGACAATATCAAAGATTGCACATTAGACAATATGATTTTGAAGACAGATGATGGTATCTGGATTTATCTTATAAATAATAAGCTTTATGAAGTAGAGAATGCTACTTACAACAGTCAAGCAGAAAGAGACAAAGCTATTCAAGATTGCAAATCTGATTTGACAAGCTATGTGATTCTTTGTTCTAAAACAGATATGCCTGCTTTTTGTGACAAGCTCAAAGATGTTGTTATTGAAGCTATGAAGGTGTAGAGATGGCTAAGTTTAAAGCATGGATTCGTGATTTACAAGTAAAGCTTACTTCTACTAGTCTTCATAAGTCAATGATTTTTGGAGCAGAACATTTAAAAGGAAAGCAAGATTTTGATATTGAAGTCAAAGGTTCAAAGTATATGTCTTATCTCAAAGACCAATTTACTATTAGAATCAAGAATCTTACTTATGGAGAAGTCTTACAACTTGTAAATGGTAAGTTCTATAATATTGAAATACTTGCCGGTTATAAGACAGTTGGTGCAGAATCAATCTTTAAAGGCTCAGTCATCTATATGTCTTATCAACAAGATGACCCTACTACTAATACTATCATTATTCTTGCTGGCTCTAAGTTAGTTGCTCTATATGGTCAATCTAAGATGAACATGAGTCTCAATAGTGGTATTAACATGTATAGCGCTATCAAGTTTTTATGCAAGAGAGCTGGAATTAAAAATGCTAATATTAATGAAGATTTTAAATATCGTATTTTACAAGATGTAGTTAATGCACAAGATAGCATTGAAAATGCATTACAAGATTTTGCTGACCAAAATGGTTTTGTTGGAAATAGTGAAGGAACAAACAATAATGTTCTTACGCTACTAGACCCCAAGAAGAACAACAATAGAGTTATAAAATTAGATGAGACAAACTTAGTCTTAGTCTCAGGCTATCCTAAGCTAAACAGTGATGGTCTTACTCTTTCAACATTGCCTGTATTTAACTTCATGCCATTAGATGTTATTCAACTAGATTCTTCATTGATTGACGTAAGTGTTGATAGCTATCAGCCTTCTGACTTCAACAAGACTATGTTCTTAGATAAAGACAACAAATACATCATTCTTCAAATTGATTACAATTTAACTAATAGAAGTCAGCAGTATCAGTTGAATATCACAGCTAAAGCTAGAAGCTTATATTTAAAAGATGGAGGTGCTTCATAATGGCAGATAAGACTATATCTCAAAGAGATACAAAATATGCAAAGAATACTTCATTCCAAGGAGGACTTACAGATGTTTTAGTTGCATTAAAAAACAATATCTTTAGAAATCTCAATGTGGCTACTATTGGAGAAGTAGTAAGTATAAATACTTCTGACAATACTATTCAAGTAAAATTGCTTCCTCAAGCTTCTGGAGAAATTTCTAGAAATATTACTTGTAATAGCTTGTCATTTCCAATTGTCAAGACACAAGATGATACTGAGACTATTGAATGGAGGTCTTATACTTCTATCTTAGCTATTCATGATTTAGTATTAGTGCTTTATACAAATCGAAATTCTTCACAGAATATCAAGCAACACTCTATGAATACTACTTATTCAAATTTATCTAAAGAAAGATTAGAGCTTCATTCTGACAAGTTTGGAATTGTCATAGGACTCATAAGCAAATACAATCAAGGAGGAGAAACTGAATGAGTTACAAAAATAACAAATTTTCAATAGCAACATTGGTTAACTTTACTAGGAATGGAGTTGTTGTTGCTACTTATCAAGAAATACGTCAAGTATTGACTGATGCTTTCAAAAATATATATGGACGAGATATAGACTTGTCAAGTGCTAGTGCTGATGGCATTTATGTTGAGACATTGTGCTTGATGATTTCGAATATTCTCCAATCATTTAAGCAATACTATGCTCAATTAGATGTAAGAACAGCATCTGGAGTCTATTTGGAGAATCTATGTGCTTTATCGAATATTCGTAGAAAAGATGCTACATACTCTACATGTTCTGTCACATTGACTTTATCAAATACTGAAACACAACCTTATGTAACTAAAGAAATTTTATTAGCTGACAAAAATGGTAATGTATGGACTTGTTCAAGTGATTCTGATATGATTTTTGAGCCGGGAAAAGCTCAATCACTTGTCTTTACTTGCGAAGAGATTGGACCTATCAGTGCTCCTATTGGTTGGATTGACAAGACAGTTGATACTGAGAAGTCATTCACAATTCAACAAAACCAAGATGCTATCATTGGAAGCTATGCAGAATCTGATGCTGAATTGAGAGCTAGACGAAATGCTTCATTAGGAAGTACCGGTTCTACTGTTCTTGAGACTATGGTTGGAACATTATATCAGCTTGGACCTATCTTAGATGTGAAAATCTACAATAATGATACAACAGATGATATTACAGCTTTAGATGGAACAAAAGTACAAGTACATGACATTTATGTTGTTATTAAAAAGCAACAGAATGTAGAGATATCTGACCAAAAGGTTGCTAATGCTATCTATGAGAAATTGACTCCTGGCATTAGAACAACAAAGTCAAGTGGAAGCAATGGCATTGCTAAGACTTGCATCTACAAGCAATCTTCTGCTGGAGTACCTATCGAAAGTGAAGTAATTCAAAATGTTTATTGGAAAGAAGCTATTCCTGTCAAGCCTAAATGTGTTATTACACTAACTACTACTTCAAATTATGGTAGTGCTAATAACAAAACATCTCAACAAATTGCAGCTAAAGTTATTCAATATCTTAATGGAATCAAACTTTCTGGGCAAGTAAATGTTAATAAGCTTTGGAGTGTTGTGACTTATGCAGACCCTAAGTTTAGAGGTGAAGAAACTTACTCTATTGATAGTATAACTTTTAATGGAGGAACAAGCATTTATAATCTTCCTGATACTTATTTTGATTATGTACAAAACTCTGATGTTCAGATCGAAGATACTTCTGCTGAAAACAATAAAGTTATTATAACAATAGGAGAGTAGCAACGATGTTGATAGATAAACTTAGAGCTTGGGAATATTATTATAAGAAACTTCCACTTTATATGCGAAATAGTTATGGTATTAAAGAGCATTTTGAAATTGTATGGAATGTAATGATGCAACTTGAATGGATACAAGAAGATGTTCTTAATGCAATGAATCTTTTGCAAAATAATTATGTTAATGATGTTATTACTAAGTATGATGATGTAGATAGTTATAACTTTGAGTTTCTTGATATAATTGGAAGTCTTTATGGTGTCAATCGTTCATTAAATGTGCAATACGTAGACAACTACATTGGAGATATTATCCACAAGAAGCTTTATCTAACTAATAAAGAATTTTATATGCTCATCAAAGCTAGAATTGTTCAAAACAACTATGATGGCACGTTTGAACAGGCTAGAGCTTACTATGAGAACATAGGACTTCCTATGTATATGTTCACTGGGACAAATCCTGCAGAATGCTATCTTTATTTAGGTACGAATGGTAATGTCACAGATAACATAAGAGACTTATTTATGGCTAACTTGCTTACATTAAAGAGTGTTGGCATAACATACATCAGATATCAAATCGATATTAGTAAAATGGCTATATGGGCAAGTAAAGATGATGCTCCTAACAACAATAATAGCTGGGATGTGTCAGTTTGGCTATAAGGAGGCAACAACATGAAATGTAGAAGAATCAATCCTGACAATGGAATGATAGTGTGGTTTGGAGTGAAGAATGTTATTCAAAATGAAATTGGAGAAAATCAAGCTGAATTTCAAGATGTTAATGACAAACATGCAAATTATGCTAATAAAAGTGAAGGAGTAGCAAACTCACTTAGACAAAGATTGAGTGTATTGAAGAAAGAGTTATGGTATGACTATGAGAATGGAATGCCTCTTTCTGATAAAGTAAGAAGCAAAGCTATTATAGATGCTTATATCATTCAAACTATTCTCAAACATTCAGATGTCATAGATGTAGAAGATTTTGAAAGTAGACAAAATGGTCATAACTATACTTGCTATTTTGTAGTAAATACCATTTATGGACAAATAGAATTAGGACTGTAATTACACAGTCTTTTACATATGATATACAATTATAATATAAAGGAGATATTATTTAATGAAAATACTTGTGTCTGAAAAATTAAGCGAACATAAATATAAAACTCCTGAAGGTTATCTTATCTGCACTGATGCTATTTTAGCTAGAACAGGAAAACAAACATATACTAAAGATGAAGTCTTTGGCAATGGAGATAATACAGAAATTGATGTTGATAGACCTTATGAACAAGTAATGAATGAGAAGACTATTGCTTCTTTTGAAAATAAGCCTGTAACGTTTGACCATCCTGAAGAAGATGTCAATGTTGGCAACTATAAAGACTATGCAGTAGGTTACGTAAGAGATGTTCATCAAGGCAAAGTTAACGGACAAGATGTCATTTTGGGCAATCTTGTTATTACTAACCAAGATGCTATTGATGCAATTGAAAGTGGTGAACATACAGATTTGAGTTGTGGTTATGACTGCGATATCAAAGATGATGGTAGTGGTTATTATTCTCAAAACAACATTAGAGGCAATCATGTTGCTTTATGCAGAGAAGGGAGAGCTGGAATGGCAAAAATTATAGACAGTAATGAAAGATTTGTTGACCAAAGAGTTAAAGATGCAGAATGGTCTAATGATTGGGCTTCTTTAGATGAATTGGGAATTGATGATAGAGACAAAAAAGCAGTTGAAGCTTACTTCAAAAAGCTTGCTTCTAAATATGGAGTTTCTTATGTAAGAACTGTTTATGGCATATATCCTTCTCCAATCTTTAGAGGTGATAGAAAGAAGTTAGAAAAGCTTATTCTTAAAGAATATGCAGGCGGAAGCAAATCTGATGCTGAAGAAGAATATGAGTTTATTGAAGATTCTATTAAAAACAAAGACATGGCTCAAAGAGTTTTCAAGTTTTCAACTAATATTCCTGCTTTGAAGAGAGCTATCTCAAATAGAGATAAAGAAGAAGTAGAATCAATGCTAACAACATTGAAGAAAGATAAAGAAGACTTTGAAAGATGGGATGAGCAAGGTCAGATGTCTAATTTTGACAAAAAGACTTTTGAGAAGACTATGTCTGAAGTAATGTCAGGTATCAAAAAGATGGGACTTACAATTGATTCTAAAAAGCAAACATCTTTTGATGATGCTTTAAAGATACTCAATGTTGTTAAATCAATTAAAGCTAAAGACACTTGCATTGATGCTTGGGTCATAAAAAATACAGGTCTTGCTTATGAAGTCTGGAATAAAGGCAGAATGATTAAAAGTTTTGCTACAAAAAGAGACGCTATTTACTGGATTGAGTCTAGATTTCCTGGAGATAGAATTGTTGTAAAGTAATTACTTTCATTGAATTAAAGTATAAAAACGAATTACACAGATGACTTCTGGTAAACAGAAATTACTTAAATATATATTTATATTAAAAGGCTAACAAAGTTTACCAGAAGTTATCAGAATAAATAGGAGGCATCTAAGATGGTAAAATCATTCACTATAAATACTCCTGAGTATCAAAAAACTCAAAAATTATTCTTCAACTATAATGTTGAATGTAAAATGAGTATTGAGCAATTAATAAATGATGATGAGACAAAGGTACCTTCTACATTAGTAAAGGAGACATCTGAATGGATTTAAATCTAGTTATTGGCTTTGTTGTAAGTGCATTAGTTGTATTAGTTGGACTTTTTGCAAGTTTAGCTACACCATTAATTAAATTAAATCGAACAATTCAACGACTTAACGACATAATTGATACTATACAAAAAGATGCAGACAAAACAACTCAACAACTTATTACATTATGTAATGAAGTTAATAAACATTCAAAATGGCTTCAAACTGACAAACAACGACTTGATAATCAAGGTGCTAGATTACAAAAACTTGATGGTCAAGTTGGCTATGTTGATAATGAAAAACGAAATTGAAAGGAGAGTATATGAATAATGGTAATACAATCTATCCATTCAATAATTGTCATGAATGTTGTTGTGATTCTGATGATAAAGCATTTTTATTCATTAGTTCTGCATTATCTAGTTTAGATACTAGGCTACAAATAGAACAAACCAAACGTGAAAATGCAGATAAAGACTTGTATAATAAAATAAAAGCTTCATCAAATCAAGATGTAAATGTTGATAACTTAAAACAATCATTAGATGCGGAAATCAGCCGTGCAACAACTGAAGAAGCTAAGCTTGCCAGTGACATTCAGATTGAAAAGACTAGAGCAGAAACAGCAGAAACGAGTATTATAAAACAGATAAATGACGCTAAATCTGAACTTATTGTTTCTATCAATAATGAGACAACAAGAGCCGAAGGAGCGGAAGCCAAACTTACCAATGAAATTACGGAACTAAAAACAAACGCTGTTAAGCAATCATCATTAGATGAGTTAGACACAAAACTTACTACTAGTATTAATAATATCGAAGATGAGCTGACATTCACTAAAGAGACAGGTACCACTGTTGAACTTGGTGGAATCAAAAAGGGTACCACATTTAACGACAGAAAACTTATTGATATTATTAATGATTTACTTTATCCTTATGTTGCTTTTAGTATTACAGGTTTAAGTCTTTCGCCTAATAATGGAGGGACTTTTGAAAAAGGCTCTTCCATTACAATCACGGGTTCCACTACCTTGCTTAATCTTGGAAGTGAGCCTATCGTTAAAGTTAGCATTTTTGATGGAGACACTAAACTTGGAGAAAAGATCGAAGGTTTGACGGGAAACAATATCAGCATTCCTATTGATTTGACTATTTTCGATTACAAGACATTAAAAACAGAAGTTGAAGATAAGCACGGAACAAAATTAAGCAGAAACTCAGGAGCATTTAATTTTGTCTATCCATTCTATTACGGAAGTTTAAAAGAAGGGGTACTTGACGGAGACAGTATTAAGAAGCTTACCAAAATTGTTGAGGGCAAATGGAATAAGAAGTTTAGCTACACACATTCAAATAAATGTGCAGTAATTGCTTACCCAGCTTCTTATGGAAACTTAAAGAGTATGATAGACCCAAATAACTTTGATATTACAGGAACATTTACAAAACACGAAGTAGTAATAACAGGCTTAGACAAAACAGAAGTTAAATACTTTGTTTATACTAATAGCCCATCAACATTAGATAACTTTGCTATTTCGTTTAATTTTTAAGCAGGGGTAGAAAATGAGTTTATTTGATAAAAAAGGTATACCACTTGCTGCTGGATTTGATTATCAGGCAAGTCAACCATTAGACAGTAGATTTAATGTTAAGACAAAGGATGAGCTTCAAAAACTTATTGACGGTAAAGCTGTTTATAATGGTTTAATTACTTTCTGTTTAGAAGACAAAAAATTGTATATTTACAATGGAGAGACGTTTGTTGAGTTTCAGTCAAACAACTCAGCAGACATTACAGACATTAATAAAAATGTCGAAGAAATTAAGACTGAACTTGCTAAAACTAGTTGGAAGCAAGAAGTCATAGATTTAAAATAAAAAGGAGAGAAATATGGCACAAACTACATTATCAGAACTTACTTATAATGGTCAAAAGGTCATTGTAGAAGTTGCTAGACGAGATGCACAAGGTAGAGTAATTGATACTACATATGCTACAAAAGGAGAATTACCAAAAGCATTTACCTTACCTATCGCTACAAGCGAAGTTTTAGGTGGTATTAAAGTTGGTAGTGGTTTATCAATTAATTCAGAGACAGGAGTTTTAAGTGCTACTGGTGGCGGAACAGCAGATGCAGTAGATTGGGCAAACGTCGTTTCAAGACCATTTAACAGTCTTAGCACAGCAGATTTTAAAGTCGCTGAAAATGAATTACAAATCTTAGATACAAAGTGGGCAACACGTACCTGGGTTGAAGGAAAGAAATATCTTACAGCACACCAAGATATCACAGGGAAATTAGATGTTAAAACATTCAATGATTGGATTGGCACTACAGCCCCAGCTACATATGTTGTTATTGACGGATTTAAAGCTAATTACTTAGATGCTAATAAAGTTGCTTATAAGGTAGACATTCCTTCATTAGCAGATTACGCCCTTCAATCTTGGGTTAATACTCAACTTGAAAGTTATGCTAAAAATGAAGCAGTCTATACTAAAGCACAAGTTGATAGCTTAGTTATTACATTAAAGAAAAACAATTATCAAGTCGTTGAAACCAAACCAGAAAAAGGAGAAGAAGGAGTTGCTTACTTAGTTGGTACTAAAGCACCTTATGAAATCTTTATTTGGGAAGGTACAGGATATGTTAGTTTAGGCTTAACAAGTATCGATTTAAGTGGGTATGTTCCAACCACAAGAAAAGTTAACGGAAAAGCTTTATCAGCCGATATTACATTAGCTAAAGCAGATGTTGGTTTAGGAAGTGTCGTTAATACAGGCGATAGTGCTACACCAGCTGAAAATGGTACTGATAAGTTTACTACTGGCGGTGCATTTACTTTACAACAAGCTATTAATGGCAAACAAGATAAATTAACTGCCGGAACAGGTATTCAAATTGAAAATGGAAAAGTTAGTTGCACTTATTCTTATACAAGCCCAATTACTGCCATTGATGTTTCAATTGATTTACAATAATTGACTCTATATGGGCTTACTCATTAAGTAAGTCTCTTGTTATTAAAATCGGAGGAATAAAATATGGCAACAGAAACTTTGAAAGAGATAAAATATGATGGTAAGAAAGTTTTAACAGAAGCTGCTAAAAGAGATGGTGAAGGTAATGTTATTTATACTACTTATGAAACTAAAACTGATATTACTAATAAACTTAAAGGATACGAAAAGACACTTAATTTAGGAACATTAACTGCAACTGGAAACTCTTTATTAGATATATTATCTACTTATTTTACTGATAATAATCAATGCTTATTAGCTTTTAATAGCGAAGGTTTTATTGATACCACAACTAATTTATTAAGTGGAAGTATGGTTGCTTTTGCTCAAGGTGATAGTGATTGTTATATTCTATCCAACGGCTTAATTTATAAGTTTAATGGAACAACTGCAACTCTTATTAGTCAAGATAGGTTAGTTAGTGGCACGAACATTAAATCAATTAACGGCAACTCACTTTTAGGCAGTGGAGACTTAACTATTAGTGCTGATAAAGTTTTTTCTATTCCAATAGAACAAGTTATCACTCAGGAAGAAATAGTAGATTTAATTGCATTAATGACAAACGCAAAAGGTAGTACAAAAGTAGTATTTGGCTCCTTATACGATTTTGACGATGTTTTTAATAATTATGATTGTGTTTGCCTAAATTGTTCTACAATCACAGGTGGGGAAAAAGATAAAATAATTTTAAGAAAAAATATTGATTTAAATGAAACTGGTTCATTTTCATGCACATATGCTTATATGTATAATTCCGATTTAGGTGCATTTAGCATTATTAACGTAACTATTTCGCGTTCAGCTAAAACCTTAACAGCTGACCGTATTTCTTCAACTGATTTATTGCCTACACCTGAAAGCGACACTAAAGATGGTGATGTGCTAATTTATGATAGTAAGAGAACAAAATATGGGCAATTAAGTAAATGGGCTACACTAGATTTTTACAAAACCATTTCCCTTTTCGGCAATCACTCAATACTAGTTCCTAAAGATAGTACTGATACTAATATTGACTTGTATAATCATGATATTTTAATCACTGCAGTTGACCAAGGCTCAAGAGAGATAGAACTATACGTCAATGTAGTATCGAGTAAAAATCTAGTAGTTGATAGTTTAACTGATTTAAAGACTTTGCTAGGAGAAACATTTTTAAGAAGTATAAGTGGTTATTATGATATTTACTTTGTATATGCTTTAAGACAAGACGGCTTTCTTGGTGTAATAAACGAAAAAAGTCAATATTGTTCTTTTGCTGATTTAGACCAAATTACTTTTACTGATACGGTTACAACGATATGAAAAGGCATTGTCATTGATATTCAAGATAAGTCTACTGGAGTGACTTAGGAGTTAGTTGATTCTATAGATGATGTAAAATATGCTGAGTAATGCCAACATTGTTGCTAACATAAACAAATACAAGGAGGACAAACAATGACTGTATTAGAAATTGTCGAATTATGTATTATTGGAGTAGCTGTTCTTGCAACTGTCATTTATTGCATTGTGATGGGTATTAAGAACAAATGGTTCTCTCAATTATATGAGACAATCAAAGCTGCTATCAAAGAAGCTGAAACTAAGTATCCTGATGCTGGTCAAGGTGCTGAAAAGAAAAAGTATGTTCTTCAGAAAGTTGAAAACAAATGCAAAGAGCTTGGTGTTCCTTACAACTTTTTGAAGAAACTCATCAGCATTGCTATTGACAATATCATTGCTGACTACAATGTAATTTCAAAGTAATCAATAGGAAGTCATTGATATGGACGATTTAGAAAGAGAATTAAAGAAAGCTTTCAAAAAAGCTACTGAAGCTTATCATTCTATCAATGATTATGCTATTGAAATTGGTGTTATTGAAGAAAAAACTAAACGAAAGTTAGCAACAGTTGGTATTACTAATGCACAATTAATGTTCATTCATGAGAATGGAAGTCCATTGAGGCATATTCCTGCTAGACCTGTTCTTCAATACACTATTCAAGATACTATCAAAGATTTGCTTCCAGCAACATTGAAGAGAATAGAAGATGGATGCTTCAATCATAACTGGACTAAAGCTGATGTAAAGTTAGAATTAGAAAAGATGTGTGTCAGAATGCAAAGCATTGCTAGAAGGATTATCTTTAGAAGCAACAGACTTGCAAAGAATAGTTATGGAACAATCAAAGCAAAAGGTAGTGCTCAACCTCTTGTTGATACCGGTCAATTAGGCAGAAGCATTACTTGTCAATTAGTGTTGTTATCTGAATCTAAAATTGAAATAAATGATTCTGGTTAATTACACAGTTATAAGACGATAGATTATTATAATAATATAAAGGAGATATAGAAATATGGCTAAAAAATTCATTATAAAAGATGAAGATGGTAAGCAATTTGAAGTTACAGAAGAAACTATTGACGAAGAACCTGAAAAAGAAGTTTCTCCTGTAGATGAAAAAATTGAAACAAAACCTGAAGTCAAAGATGATGAAGGTCTTACCGCAGAAGAAATTGCTGCTCTTAAAGCATTAGCTGCTCGTTCTGCAGATATAATTAAGCTTTTAGACGTTGAAGCAAAAGAGCATGAAGCTGTTTCAGATGATGAAGAAATTATTGATGAAGACATCGAAACAGAAGATGCAGATACATGCTCAGGTTGTGGCAAACCTAAAGATGAATGTGTTTGTGATGAAGATGAAAAAGAAACTGTCATTGAAACAAAAACTGGAGATTCTAAAAAATCAATTGGTGCAATTCAAAAGAGAACAATTAAAACAGAAGATAGTTTAGATGATAGAGAAAATGCTATTGCTCAAGCTTGGGCAGATAGATTTAAAAAGTCTTATGGAAAAGGAGAATAATGATGGGACTTATTATCGGTAAACAAGGGATTCCAATGTTTAAAGTTGGCTATCCTACAGTAAGTGATAAATATAATATTACTGGTGGAACATTAACTGGTGATACAGCTGTTAAATTTGGTGATTTAGTCAAATTTAGTGCTACAAAAGGTTATTATGAAGCAATTAAAACAACTGTTGCTTTAGCTGATATTGCTGGTTTCGTTTTAGCAACAAACGTTAAACTTGCTACTGAATGGCCTGCTATAGATGAATCTGTCAAGGTTCTTCCTGGTGAAGCTTTCAACTTAGTTTTACCTGGAAGCTATCTTGCAATCGAACTTGATGCTACTGCAGTTGAAACAGATGTTAAAGCAAATGCTCAAGTTTATGCTATTCCAGCTACAGGAAAATGCACAACCGTTTCTACAAGCAACATTGCATTACCTGATGTTGTTTTCACTGGAATGGTTGAAAAACATGGTGAAGCATTAGTTGCTGAAATCTATGTTAAGTAAAGGAGGAGAATAGAATATGGGATTTACACCTGCTAACGTTACTCAAAATTTCTTTGTTGATAGCGTAAATTCTGAAAATAGAGGTAAGACCTTCTCAATTCGTGAAGTTGTTGGTCCTAAAGCCTTAAAAATGTATGTTAAAGATGCAAAAATTCATGATACAAACTTTGCATTCTTAACTACAACTCTTGCAAAACTTCACAATCAATTATACGAACCACTCTACTTCGTTACTTATGGACAAGATATTCCAGTTGATACAGGTGGTGGATTTGTTGATTATGTAAGCTACTACACAGTTGATTGGGCTGGTATTATGAATGAATTTAGAAACGTTATGGGAAATAACGCTAACTACATTCCAAGAGTTAATGCTGGCTTAACACAAAAGAGAGTAAATGTCTATACTTGGGAAGTTGCTTATGATTTAAGATTTGTTGAATTAGAAAAAATGAAGAAATTAACTCTTCAAAAATCAATTCAAGATATCTATGCAAATGCAATTGTTGCTGGTTGGGATTTATTTGTTCAAAAAGTTGCTTATGTTGGTATTGAAGGTAAAACTGGTCTTTTCAATAATGCTAATACAATGATTACAACTATTGATAATAGTGAAGCTACAGCTGCTAACTCTGGCTTTAAAGGTATGTCAGATGAAGATGTAGTTGCATTCTTTAATGGTGTATTTGAGATGTATTTAGAAAATAGTAATATGAATCTTGCTGTTTTACCTGACACATTCTTAGTACCAACATTTGTTGGAGCTGATTTATCTGGTAGATTTAGTGCTCTTTACACATCTACATTACGTAAATTCATTCTTGACCATAACTTAGGTGTTGATGAAAGTGACGGTAATGTTAAAGTTGTTATTAAATCAAGACCTGACCTCAATACATTAGGTACTGCCGGACATGGTAGAATTGTTGCTTATAAGAATGATAAAACATTTGTTAGAATTGATATGCCATATCCAATGCAACACTACATTACTTTACCTAATATTGATAAGATGAGCTATACTTCTGCTTTCGTTGGTCAAGTTAGTGAAATTCAAATGCCATATAATACTTCAAGTGAAGAATTAGGTATTGTAACTTATTACGATTTTATTAAATAGCTAAAATTTTAGTAATAATTGAATTGTTAGGCTAAGTTTGTTAGGCTGTTGCTTAACAAACTTAGCTTATTTTACTAAAATTTAGTTATTAATTACTTTCAAATAATTAGATTT
>ERZ808262.192-NODE-192-length-42904-cov-29.518098_pt1 | contig 42904 bp, 33 predicted proteins | sample MGYA00520895_ERZ808262 | MGnify/ENA primary metagenome ERZ808262 (study PRJEB31516, sample SAMN03275588) | gut metagenome | biome: mammalia-associated habitat; material: feces | host: Papio cynocephalus | place: Kenya | collected 2012-08-02 ... | reverse complement strand
TCCTGTTCCGCCTTAGCCTTATCTTTGGCTAAACACAGGTTTTTGCTGGTGAGCCCGTTTTGTTACGTAAGTTTTACAGGATGGTACTATCCCGTCCGTTCGGGGTGGTATAGGCAGAATACACATCAGCGTAACAGCCACTTGTCGTAGTCCGGAAATGCGTTTCGGCGCGGTCGGGTGCGAGTTGATACGGCTTGTATACAATAAAAAACGGCGGCGGCCGTTATTTTAATAGAAAAATGAGAATGCCGAAGCACCATAAAAGGCTGTGCCTGCGCACGGCGATGGCTGTGGCGGTAGCGCTGTGCGCGCTGCTGCCGACGGCTTCATCTGTGTGTGCCAAGAGCTTCAACGACAAGGTGCTCAATCGTCCGTATGCCGATTTGCGACGCTGGCATTTAGGCTTTTCGGTGGGTCTGCATACACAGGACCTCAAATTTACGCATAACGGCGTTGCTACCGAGGACGGCCAGACTTGGTATATGGAAGAGCCTTCCTTCTCGCCCGGATTTTGTGTCAACGGCCTTTTTGACTTGCGACTGAACGAATGGTTCAGCCTGCGTGTGTCGCCGGGTATGTACTTCGGCAATCGCGACATCCGTATGATAGACGTCACCGGCGAAGGCGGCGAAGAACGGCTCAATCTCAAGAGCGCATACGTGGTAGCGCCCATAGACTTGAAATTTGCGTCCAAGCGCTATCGCAATGCTCGCCCCTACGGCGTGGTGGGTGTCATGCCCGCTTTCGATGTGTCCAAGAAGCGCAACGAGGCGCTCAAGCTCAAGAGTACCGACTGCTACCTCAGCGTCGGCTTCGGCTGCGACTTCTACCTGCCGTATTTCAAGCTCAACCCCGAGATAAAATTCTGCATCGGCCTCACCGACGTGTTGCAACACGACCGCCCCGATCTGGCCGACGACCCGCAGAAACTCAAGTATACAAACGCGCTGAAAAAAGCGACGTCCAAAATGATAGTCCTCACATTCTACTTTGAATGACCGGCCACAAGACATATAATACCCAATTGCGACATCGGTGCCTGCGCCTGATGGCGGCGGCAGTGTTGCTGTGCCCGTGCGCCAAGGTGGTCGCGCAGACCGATGCCACCTTCACGCAGTACTACAACGTCCCGACATACTACAACCCCGCCGCCGTCGGCCAGACCGATTACCTGCGCATACGCGGCGGCGCACGCCTGCAATGGCTGGGTATAGACAATGCCCCCAAGACCTTCGCCGCCACCGCCGATATGCCTTTCAAATTCTTGGGCAAGCGCTTCGGCACGGGCGTGGTCATCTCGCAGGAAAGCATCGGCCTGTACCGCACGCTCAATCTGCACGCCCAGATAGGATATAAATTCAAGAAATGGGGCGGCGAGTTCACCGGCGGCATAGCCCTGGGTATGTACGACCAGTCCTTCAAAGGCAGCGAAGTCTACCTGCCCGATGAAGACGATTACCACCAGGGTACCGACGACGGCATACCCACGCAAGACCTTCACGGCACAGCCTTCGATGTCAGCGCCGGCATTTGGTATCAGCACCCCAAATTCTGGGCCGGCATATCATGTAGCCACCTGACCGCCCCGACGGTGACGCTGAGCAACGACGCCGGCGATGCCACGGCCAAAAACATCTACGAATTCAAGACCGGGCGCACACTCTATTTTATGGCCGGAAGCAATATTCCGCTGAAAAATACGTTATTTGAATTGATGCCGTCGATGCTCGTACGCACCGATTTCACGTTCTATACAGCCGAAGTCACTGCGCGTGCTTCCTACGGCAAATTCCTGACTTTCGGTGTGGGCTATCGCTACAACGATGCGGCCTACGCCGTGGTCGGCGCCAAATTCAAGGGGTTCTTCATTGAGTATTCCTACGACTATCCCACAAGCGCCATAGCCAAGGCTTCGTCCGGCAGCCACGAAATCACCGCCGGGTATAGCCTGAAGCTGAACCTCGGCGCCAAAAACCCCTACCGGCACAAGGCTATACGCCTGATGTGACGACACACTAAGAGACAAAGACATCACAAGAGACACTACATAGCATTACCACATACACCATAATATGGACAAACCAACCAAGACAATCATAGCTCTGTCGACCGCGGCCCTGGCCGTGGTCCTGGGCGCTTGCGCCACCGGATCGCGCAGTGCTGCCGGAGGCGAAGTCACCGGAGTGGGCGGCACCTCGTGGACCGAACCCACGCCTTACGGCATGGTCCTCGTCGACCGAGGCTCCATGGAAGTAGGCGTGCAAAAGGCCGATAGTGCCTGGAACCTCCCCGCCGATGCACGCGGCATCAGCGTCGACGGATTCTGGATGGACGAGACCGAAATCACCAACGCCAAGTACAAGCAATTTGTATTCTGGGTGCGCGATTCCATTATCCGCGAGCGTCTCGCCGACCCGGCATACGGCGGCAACGAGGAATTCAAAATCGAAGAAGACCGCCAAGGCAATCCCGTCAAGCCCCACCTCAATTGGAACAAGGCCATACCCTGGCGAAACCCCAACGAAGACGAGCAGCGTGCCATCGAAAGCGTATACCGCACCAACCCCATCACCGGAGTGCGCGAGCTTGACCCCACGCAGCTCAACTATCGCTACGAAATATACAACCACACCGAGGCCGCCAAGCGCAAAAATCGCTTGGACCCCACTCGCCGCATATACAATACCGATGTGCCCACGCCCACCGATGTACCCATCATCTCCAAGGATACGGCATACTTCAATGACGAGGGGCAGATTGTGCGCGAAACTATCACCCGCGGTCTCACCGGCGACTACGACTTCCTGAACACATACATCGTCAACGTCTATCCCGATACCACGGCATGGGTCAACGACTTCGAAAACGCCTACAACGAACCATACGTGCGTATGTACTTCGCTCACGGCGGATACTCGGATTATCCCGTGGTAGGCGTCAGCTGGGAGCAGGCCAACGCCTTCTGCAACTGGCGTACCGACTACCTGCGCCGCGCCTTGGGCAAAGAAGGCGTGTATGTCGAACCTTACCGCCTGCCCACCGATGCCGAATGGGAATATGCGGCACGCGCCGGCGTCAACGAAAATATGTATCCCTGGGACGGAGACCTCACCATGAGCGACGACAAGGGCTGCTTCTACGCCAATTTCAAACCTCAGGAAGGCAACTACGTCAAAGACGGACAACTCATCACCTCGCGCGTAGGTACTTACGCTCCCAACGACTTCGGCCTCTATGATATGGCCGGCAACGTCAGCGAATGGACCTCCACGGCCTACACCGAAAGCGTGGGCAAAATTACCAACGACCTCAACCCCGAATACCGATACAACGCCGCCAAGGAAGACCCCTACCGACTCAAACGCAAAATCGTACGCGGCGGCTCGTGGAAAGACGTTGCACACAACATCCGCAGCGACCTCCGTATGTGGGAATTCCAAAACGAACAACGCTCGTACATAGGTTTCCGCTGCGTTCGCACACAGATAGGATTTGCCCGCGGCACCAAGGCTCATGCCAAGAAATAAAAGCATCGCAAAAGCGACTCAGTGCCCATCGCTCTCATAATTTCCATTGTTCCCATAATTCCCAAAAAGACACCACAAAACCAATACAGTACACCACGCTATGGTCAAACTGAAAAAATACAAGAAAGGCGTCGGCGCTTGGATTTCAAGCACCAAAGGCCAGCGCTTCTTCAATTTTGCATACTCCATCGGCGCCGCCGTCGTCATCTGGGGCGCGCTCTTCAAAATCCTCCATCTTCCCGGCGGCAATATGCTGCTGTCCATCGGTATGGGCACCGAGGTTCTGATGTTCATACTCACCGCTTTCGACCGCCCACCGCGCGAATACAACTGGGAGAAAGTCTACCCCCAACTTGACCGCGAAGACGATGAAGAAACCGAGACACCGCAGACTCTTGACTCCGAAGACGAAGCCGCCGATACGGCTGCCGAAGCTCCGGCCACAGGTGTTGCCGGCGTCGTGTATGTTGGAGGCCAATATCAGGGCGGACAACCCGTGGCGGCAGTGCCGACCCGGCCCGCAGCCGACCAACCGCAAGCACCCGCAGACGTCGCTTCGGCCACCCAAGCATACATCGAACAGATGGCCGCCACTACGGCGCAGATGCAGCAGTTGCAGCAGTCCACCGAGGCTCTCAATAAAGTCTCCGAGATATTGCTCGAAAGCTATCGCGCCATCACCGAAAATTCCGAAAACATCACGCGCTCGTCTCAAGGCTACGTTCAGCAAATGGGCGACCTGAGCCACAATATCCAGGGCCTCAATACCATCTACGAGATACAACTGCGCAGTATATCCTCGCAGCTTGACTCGATAGACCGCGTCAACCAAGGCATCAAGGACATCCGCGATATGTACGAGAAGAGCGCCAGTCAAAGCAGCCGCTACTGCGAAGAGACCGAGAAGATGGCACGCTATATGCAGCAGCTCAACGCCGTGTACGAAAAGATGATTACCGCCATGACCATCAATATGTACAACCCCGCAGCCGCCGCACAGGCCGCCGCCACAGCTGCGCAGTCTCAACAGCCCGAAGCGCCGCAACAATAAGCCGCTATATAAAGCCATTATAGCCATAACAGCCGTTATAGCCAACAAACACCACAACACCCGATAAATCACCACCCAAACACCTAAATGGGAGCAAACAATACACGCCTGTCACCACGCCAGAAGATGATAAACCTGATGTATATCGTCTTGACGGCAATGCTCGCCCTCAATGTCTCATCTGACGTTCTGGACGGCTTTACACAGGTACACGAAGGACTGACACGTTCCAATGCCAACGTCAGTCGGCGTAATGCGGACATCTTCCGCACGCTTGAAGCCTTTGCCGCACAAAATCCCGACAAAGGCTCGACGTGGCTGGATCGTGCCGCCAAAGTGCGTCAGGCCACCGACCAAATGGTCGCCATGGTAGACTCGCTCAAACTGGCCATAGTCCGCAAGGCCGACGGCCCCCAAGGCAACCCCGACAATATAGAATCACGTGACGACCTCGAGAGCGCCAGTGTAGTCATGCTGGCACCAGGAAGCTCCAACGGACGCCGCCTGCGCCAAAGCATTGACAACTACCGCAATTTCATCGTCACGCAAATTCAGGATCCGGCCAAAGCCGCCACCGTCAAGGACGCCTTGTCTACAGCCTCGGTCAAACGTCAAGGCCAGCTCACACCGCAGCTGTGGGAAGAAGCCAAGTTTGACCAGCAGCCCGTAGTAGCCGCCGTCACCATACTCACCAAGATACAGAACGACCTGCTGTACGCCGAAGGCGAAGCGCTCAACTCACTGTTGGCTCAAGTGGACGCCGGTGACGTTCGTGTCAATAAACTTGACGCCCTCGTCATCCCCAACTCGCGTATGGTTATGCGCGGCGGACAATACAGCGCCGACATCGTTCTGGCCGCCGTAGACACCACGGCACGCCCACGCATATTTGTCAACGGTCGCCAATTGGCTGACGGCCATTTCACCACCACCGTCGGCACGGCCGGCAAATTTACCTACAAGGGCTACCTCGAAGTGCCACACGGCGACGGAACCGTCACTCGTCACGACTTCGCCAGCGAATATACCGTCATCGAGCCGATGGCTACCGTCTCGGCCACGATGATGAACGTCTTGTATGCCGGTATCAACAACCCCATAAGCATCTCCGTGCCCGGTGTGCCCATGGACGGCATCAGCGCCTCCATGAGTGGCGGAACACTGCAACGCAGCGGCGACCATTGGGTGGCTCGCCCCACGGCAGCGCCAGGCAATACCGCCGTGGTCACCGTCACCGCCAATATAGACGGACGTTCCACTCAGGTGGGCACGACATCCTTCCGTATACGTCGTCTGCCCGACCCGACAGCCTTCATAGCCTTCACCGACAGCAAGGGCAACAGCGACCACTACAAAGGCGGACGCCCGTTCTCGAAGACCCTGTTGTTGGCCGCCAAGGGCCTCTCCGCCGCCATAGACGACGGCCTGCTGGATACACCGTTCACGGTACTATCCTTCGAGACGGTCATCTTCGACTCTATGGGCAATGCAATACCCGAAGTCTCGGCAGGAGCACAATTCTCGGCGCGTCAGAAACAAGCCTTCCAGCGCTTGCGCCGCGGCAATCGCTTCTATATCTCACGCATCAAGGCCAAAGGCCCTGACGGAATTACACGCGACCTCTCGCCTATGGAGGTAATCATCGGATGACGTATCACTCACATCGACAAAATAATTCACACACGATGAAAACCATATACCGTACTGCAATATGCGCCTTCGCTCTGGCCACCCTCGCTCTCGCGCAGGGACCCGAAGCCGATGCTCAGGGCCAGTCAACATCCACGGCAGTGCAACGCCGTACCTCAGGACCGCGCACACGCCACGGACAAGGCGAAACCAACGTCCCACAAGTTACTCAGCGTCAGCAGGCTTTCTACGAAGACGCCGATGCAGGCATCACGGACGCCGACCGTCAATGGATGCGCATAATTTACCGACAACTGGACCTCGATAAGGACAAGAATGCTCCATTGTATTATCCCGAAGAAAATATTGACGGGCAGGAAAACCTCTTCCGCATAATTATGCGACTGCTGGCCAACAACCAGATACACGCCTACGAATACCTCGATGGTCGCGAAATTTTTGCCGAACAGTATCAGGTCAAAGTACGCGACCTGCTCGACCGCTTTCACATCATCTATACCGAGGCCAAAGGTAGCACCGAGCGCAATCCTCGCTTCACAATTCAGGAAGCAGACGTGCCCACCAACGAGGTGCTGTCGTACTACATCATCGAGCGCTGGGAATTTGACACGCGCAACAACCGTATGCGCACCATCGTTGAGGCTATCTGCCCGGTACTGCATCGCAGCGGCGACTTCGGCGGCGAGGCCGTCAAGTATCCTATGTTCTGGGTTAAATTTGCCGATCTGCGCCCCTGGCTTGCGCAACAGCACATATTTACGAGCGATGACAACAACCTGCCCACCTGCACCTACGATGACTACTTCACCCTGAATATGTACGAGGGCGAAATTTACAAGACTCGCAATCTCAAGAACAAGTCGCTGATGCAGATGTACCCCGATCCCGAGGAGCTGACTAAGGCACAGGACAGCATACAGCGTCGTCTCGATTCGTTTGAGGCCAAGCTTTGGGTACCCGACCGCGAGGAAGTCATTGCGCATAAGGACAACGACAAAGACAAAAAAGACAAAGACGAGGGCGTAGCCGCTGACAATAGCGAAAATTCCGCTAACTCCGGCGAGGCTGTCACCAATTCCGAAGAAAAGCAGGACAAGCAACCCAAACGCTCCACCAAACGCTCGTCCAAGCGTCCCAAGTCCTCCAAGGTCAAGGAGTCCAAGGCTTCCAAGTCCGCCTCGGCCACTCGCAGCGTACGCCGCCGCAAATAACCCCGGCGGCTCGAATCTTCACCGGGAACAATAAGAACTATAGGAACAATGGGAGTAATGGCGATTAAGCCGTTGCTCTCATTATTTCTATTATTCCCATCGCACCCATTGTTCCTATTGTCCCCATAACTCCCAGTATTCTCATTTCTCCCTTTTCTCAAGATTATCCGGGATGCCGGGATGTTTTAGAAAAATTATCCTTATCTTTGTGCCAATCAGGATGCTTCGGCAGCTTGAACCCTCAACACCCTATCATAGGACAATCCAACCACATAACACCACTCCAAATGATGAAACAGCTCGTATTATTCCTCTTAGCCGTCCTAACCTCGCTGCCGGCATCGGCGAGTCAGTTCATTTACACGTATGAAGGACAGTCTTTATCGTATCAAAGTATGTCAGACGGTAATTGCAAAGTAATCGTTTACGCGAATGATGCAACCAGTCCCAACGTCATCATACCGGAGGCGGTATACAGTAAGGATGATAAGCGCTCCTATACGGTTACGTCAATAAGCCAATTTGCTTTTTGGGGCAAAGCGGGTATAACCTCGGTTACTATTCCCGCCACGGTCGAAGGAATTGAGGGTTATACCTTCGCTAAATGTTCATTAACATCGGTGTCGTTTCCTAAGATGACGACAATAAAAGGAGATGCTTTTTCGGACTGCACAAATCTCAAGTCCATAACCTTTAACGGACCGATTGAAGACTTGCAGTATTGGGCCTTTTCCCGTTGTACGGCGATTGAGAGGGTCATATTCACTACGGCCACGCCGTTCCCGGCTTCCTCCGATATTTTCACGACATCAGATCCTTATGATGATGAAGGTCTCAGTCCCGTTTACGAGAATGCGACACTGTATATTCCGGAAGGCTCGGAGGAGGCGTTCGCCGCAGTGAGTCCTTGGAATCTGTTCAAGAAAGTGAAGACATTCAAGCCCGAGGCTAATGTAGGTGTGACTTTGAGCCATTCCGAAATCGAAATCAACATGGAAGATACGGCGCAGTTGACCATTAACCTTGAAGGAAAACGTATAGGCACGGGCTTCATCACCGTGAAGTATAACGACGAAAGCGGATTGCAGACCTCCGAAATATGCAGCATAGAAGTCAAGGACAAAACCGATCTCGTCAACGAAATCCAAGCCTCCGATGACACAGAAATCGGCGATATCTACACCATCGACGGTATGCTCGTCAAGAAAGCGCCGACCATCAAAGACGTCCGCGCCCTTGCCCCGGGCCTCTACATCATCGGCAGCCGCAAAATCCTCGTGCGCTGACCGGTATCGGACGATACAAGGGCTTCGAGCACTCCTTTCCGTGTCTCTACAGGCAAATAATGCGCGTGTTTTCTTGCCGATATAGGCAAGAAAACGTATCTTTGCAGACTGTTTCACGATTATTTCATGCCGATAGATATGGACTATATCTCAGCCAAAGAATATGCTTGCTTTCACGGAATATCCGAGCGGACAGTGCGCAACTATTGCGCCCAAGGCAGGCTGTCGGGCGCCGTCCTTGTCGGCAAAACATGGAGTATTCAGTCCGATACGCCACTGCCCATGCGAAAAAATGCACGCATCGTCATCTCGCCGCTATTGAAGGCTCTGAGAGAGCAGAAAGCGGCAAGAATAAAGGGCGGAATCTACCACCGCACGCAGATAGAGTTGACCTATAATTCCAACCACATTGAGGGTAGTCGGCTGTCCAAAGAACAGACCCGCTATATCTTCGAGACAAACACGATAGGCGTCACGGATGTTGCAGTCAGAGTTGATGATATAATCGAAACCATCAACCACTTTCGCTGCATAGATTTCATCATAGACAGGGCGACTGAACGCCTGACCGAAAGTACGATAAAGCAACTCCATCGTATCTTGAAATCCGGCACATCGGATGCCCAAAAGGATTGGTTTGCAGTCGGCGAATACAAGCGCTTGCCCAATGAAGTCGGCGGAGTGGAAACCACCGAGCCCGAGGCTGTGGGCGCTGCGGTCAGGGAATTGCTCGAAGAATACCGGGCAAAAAAAACAGTGATCCTGGAAGACATCCTCGACTTCCATCAACGCTTTGAGGCGATACATCCGTTTCAGGATGGCAATGGACGTGTCGGCCGATTGATAATGTTCAAGGAGTGTCTGCGATGCTGCATTGTGCCGTTCATCATCACTGACGAGCTCAATATGTTCTATTATCGCGGTCTGAGCCAATGGCCGCATACACCCGGCTACCTCCTCGATACATGTCTTACGGCACAAGACTGGTATAAGACCCTCCTCGACTATTTCAGGATAAAATACTAAGTGTGGATAGGGATATTCGTGTACGTGGTCGATGAGTATCGGCATTGGGGAGGACAGAAAGACGGCGGTGGCCGCCTCGTGGATTATGGGGCGGCCACCGCCGTTTTTTTATGGGGATGATGTCAGGCGAAAGAATGTTATCTGTCGGCGACAGTCATACCGCTTGGTGCGTCTATTGATAATTTTCAAGCCTATCAATGATGCCGAGTCAATCAGTGATTTTCGGGTCAGTCGGTGACGCTTGGTCTATCAATGACGCTTGGTCGGTCGGTGATTACGGATCAGTCTATGATGTCGAAGCCGGTGTAGCGGCGCAGGCACTCGGGGACGATGATGCCGTCGGGTGTCTGGTTGTTTTCGAGCAATGCGGCCATGATGCGCGGCAGTGCCAGAGCCGAGCCGTTGAGGGTGTGGCACAGGTGGATTTTCTTGTCTGCATCGCGATAGCGGCATTTCAGGCGGTTGGCCTGATATGTTTCGAAGTTGGATACGGACGAAACTTCGAGCCAGCGTTTTTGGGCGGCGCTGAACACTTCGAAGTCAAAGGTTATGGCGCTGGTGAAGGACATATCGCCGCCACAGAGGCGCAGGATGTGCCAGGGCAGGCCGAGCTTTTCGAGCAGGCCTTGTACGTGGTTTTTCATTTGCTCGAGGGCGGCGTAGGAGTCTTCGGGGCGCTCGATGCGGACGATTTCTACTTTGTCGAATTGGTGCAGGCGGTTGAGGCCGCGTACATCCTTGCCGTAGCTTCCGGCTTCGCGACGCCAGCAGGCGCTGTATGCGCAGTTCTTGATGGGCAGGCGGTCGGCGGGGATAATTACGTCGCGATAAAGGTTGGTGACGGGGACTTCGGCGGTGGGTATGAGGTACAGGCCGTCCAGGGGGGCGTAGTACATCTGAGCTTCCTTGTCGGGGAGTTGGCCTGTGCCGTATCCGGAGGCTTCGTTGACTACGAAAGGCGGCTCGACTTCGAGGTATCCGGCTTCGCTTGCGCTGTCAAGGAAGAATTGAATGAGTGCGCGTTGGAGGCGAGCGCCTTTGCCCAGGTATACTGGAAATCCGGCGCCGGTGATTTTGACGCCGAGGTCAAAGTCGATGATATTGTATTTCTTGGCCAGTTCCCAGTGGGGGAGTGCGTCTTCGGGCAGGTCGGGCATCGGGCCTCCGGTTTTCTCGACGACGTTGTCGGCGGCGCTTGTTCCTTCGGGAACCATTGCGCAGGGGACGTTGGGGACGTTGAGCAGGATGTCGCGTATGCTTTTTTCGGCGGCAGCCAGGGCGTCTGAGGTGGCTTTCTGGCTTTCCTTGAGGGTGGCCACTTCGGCTTTCTTGGCTTCGGCGGCGGCGCGGTCGCCGGCTTTCATGAGGGCGCCGATGGTATCGGCATGTTTCTTGAGTTGGGCGGCGGCGTTGTCGTTCTCCAGCTGGAGGCGGCGGCGTTCGGCGTCCAGTTCGAGAACGCGGTTTATGGACTCGGTGCCGTCAAAGCCCTTGACAGCAAGACGGCGGATGATGTCTTGCGGGTCTTGTTTGATTTGTTGAATTGTAAGCATTGTTGTGTTTTATATGCTATTTTGTTTTTTTGATATTCGTGTTATTTGGCCAGGAGTTCGCGTACTTTGGCTGATATTGCGCGTCCGTCGGCGCGTCCGGCCAATTGTTTGGTGGCTACGCCCATCACCTTGCCCATATCGGCGGGCGAGGTAGCGCCCACCTTTGCAATGATTTCGGTGAGAGCGGCGGTGAGTTCTTCGTCCGAGAGGGCCTTGGGCAGGTATTCTTCGATGACGGCCAGTTCGGCCAATTCGTTGTCGGCGAGGTCTTGTCGGCCTGCATCGGCGTATATCTTGGCGCTTTCGCGGCGCTGCTTGGCCAGCTTGATTATGATTTTGAGGGCGTTATCGTCCGTTAGTTCGCCTCCGGCGCCGGGAGCGGTCTTGGCTTCGAGAAATTCTTTTTTGATGCCGCGCAGGGCTTCGAGGCGCACTTTTTCGCGAGCCTTCATTGCGGTTTTGATGTCTTCGCTTATAGTGTCAAAGAGATTCATCGTTGTATGTGTTATGTGTGTAATGTATTCTGTTTATGTGTTTTTAGTATTCAGCAACGGCTACTTCTTCGGAAGGGGCGACGTCCACCACCGAGTCTGTATCGGCGGATAGGTAGTAGTCGCTATTGTCGTTGGCGGGTGCACGCAGGGCGCTGCCCATCACGGCGTTGTAGTCCAGCTGGCCGAAGCTGTAGACTATGCGCAGGCTGTAGGTGGACGGGACGATGTACACGTAGTTGCCGGCGTTGTTGCGCAGTTCGTGGCTGTGCCCGCCGGCACGCTCCCAGCCCTTGCTCATAAGGGCATCTATGAGGGCGTTGGCCGTGGCGGTACGGCTGTCCGTATTCACGGGAGTCTCTATGGCCAATAGTGCCACGGGTACGTCCCTGTAGTAGTATCGTTGCGATATAGACCATCCGTCGCTTTCGAAAGTCCAGTCTGCCGGGGAAGTGGCGAATGTGGCGTATAGTACGCCGATTTCATCGCTTATGGGCCTTGATACGCGGTAGCAGCCGCTGCTGATGTATGTAAAGGCGTCTTCGGCGCTTATGCCCATTTCGGGAAGCAGCCTCGAGGCCGTCTCGCCTTTGCTGACCGAGGGTACGCCTTCGGCGCCGCCGAACATTGCGCCGCTACCGATGATGTCGGCCAGAGCTGCAACCTGTTTCTTGTTGTAAATTTTCTGCGAGGTGACGGTGGTGTATTGATCGTAGGTGATGCGGTCGATGTCTAATTTTTTGTTTACCGGATTGCCGTTTCGATCGTATAGTGCATATGGCTTTTCGTCGCCACCGAATATGAATCCATACAACGAAACTACGTCGTTGAAATGTTCGATAGTGTCATCACCTATGTCTTCGCCGTTGGCATCCACTATGCGATATTTACTGTCGGAACGTTTGCGTACTATGAAGCGTGTGCCGTCAAGTCCGAGGGGCGTGATTTCATCATATCCTTTGAGGATTTTTTCGCCATCGTCCTTGGCTTCGAGTATCATCCATCCGTCCGAATTGCGAGCCAGGACGCGATCGCCAAAGCGTGCAACGGCCAGTGTGCCATGTGACAGTTTCATCACGGTCTCGCCGGTATGGTCTACAAAGTGGCCTCTATCATCCTTGTTTACGGCCAGCCAGCCGTTTAGGAATATGCCGGCTTCTTCGTTTTCTCTTAGGGTGAAAACTTTTTCGCCGGAGGTGTTTATACAGATATAACGGTCGTCATTGTTGTGCACCAAAGCCAGCCCCTCGGAGAATGGTCCGGCATAGTCCCACTTGGCCTTGATGGCGATGTCGCCCGAGGTGTTGAGGTATCCCATTTTCTGGTCTGTATCTTGATATAGCGGCATTGTTGCATCGCCGATAGTCGCTGATACGCGGACTGCGGCTATGTCATCGGAGAGTTGCTTGATGACTTCACCGTCTGTCCCCACGAGCAGTATCCCGGTGCCCTGACGTACGCCGAAGGCATTCCCGGCGGCGAAGTTAGTGAGCTGCATATATGGGTCATTGTTGAGCGCTTTCTTAGGTTTGGACAGGCTGTAAACATACATACCGTCCTCATCCTCGGCGACGAAATTCCCATTGTACGCATAGCCGGGAGCATTGTCAAAGACATTTTTGACTATGATTTCTCCATCAAAATCTACAAGGCTCCAAGTGTCTTCGTCGTCCAGTTGTACGGGTATGGCGTCCGGATATGTCACGGAGTTTCCGTTGCATGATGCCAATGTGGCGGCAGCAAGTGCCATCGTTGTGCTCAATGCCGATAGTAATGTCTTTTTCATAAGGCGTAGGGTCGGTGATGGGGGCTTGCGGCTTTATGGTCGCCATGCCCCGGGGTGATTTGAAATATTTATGCAAAAATAGTAATCTTATCCCGATTTATCGCTAAGATTTGCCGAAAAACGATGCAAAACAAGCCGTTTTGTTCGATCTTTTCTGTGAAAACAAGGAGCATCTCTTCAAGATAACGGCCTGACGATACTTTTGCGTGAGGTAAAATAGAGACTTGAAAGCTATGGGGAATACTCAAAAAGTGCAAAGAGAGGCAGGATTTGACGGGAATTTATACTCATTTGTTGGTATTTTGGATGTATAGTATCTAAAAATTTTGATTTTAAGGAGAGTATATGTAATTTTGCCATCGAAAACAGTCCTATATTCGGGACATGGCCCACCCTTTAAGGCGAGCTTATGAGTTGAAATAATTGAAAAAACATAAATCAATAATAGTATGCTTATGAAACACTTTACAACAACATTAGCAGCAATGCTTATGGGTGCGACTGCAGTTATGGCAGCTCCTGAGGCGCCCACTGCCGAATGGGCAAACTTCGTAAACGGACCTCTTGCTTCGGGCAGTATGACTCGCAGCATCAAGGCCACGGAAGACGGTTCGGCCATCTATTGGATGGGCTCGGCCGCCACTCACAGCAAAGGTGATGCCCCCACTTATGCCGGCGAAACAATCTTCGCCAGCCCCGTGGATGTGCAGCGCAGCACCAACAACAACCTGATAATCATGCGTCTTGACGCACAAGGCAAGAGAGTATGGAGTCTTTACAGCTCGTATGGCGATGCCATCAGCAATAACGGCGGCCTCGATATCCTTCCCGACGGCTCGATAGTTTTTGTGGCCGTTCTGCGACATGACGAAAAGGCCGATATGCTTGCTCACCCGCTGACGATTGTCGATGGTACGGGTGCATCTACGGATGTATATCCCGGCGTCGCTGAATACCGCAACGTAGGTATTGTAGGACATCTGTCGGCCGAGGGTAAACTCCTGGGCTACGGTGTTATCGATGTAGATGTTATAAATGGCTACGGCGATGGTGCTAAAACCGTGCATGCCGGGTTGTTTGTGGACGACCTCGCGGTTACCCCCGATGGAAATATCTTTATCAGCGGCAACTATCGCGCCCCTATGCACGTGAAGAACGTTGCAGGCGAGACGGTGACATTTACTCCCAAGTATAACTACGAATGGGATGGCGATGCGCAGACAGGCGCCGGCGATATGTATCTGCTCAAGCTCACCCCCGAGGGTCAATTGCTCGCTTCGCTTGAAGCGCAAGGAGAGGGTATCACCAACGGCCATATTAGCAATGTAAAATACGAACGCGGCATCCTTTATCTTTATGGTAAGTATGATGTCGTAACCGACAAAACCTTTACTGCTACTTTGGCAGGCGCACAGCTGTGCAATACCGGTGTCGTAGACCTCTTTGTAGCGGCTATTGATGCTTCCACCTTTGCCTCCGAATGGCATACGAACATTGTGGGCGAAAGGTATAACAATTCGTGCGTTATGCAAAACTCCGGCATCAGTGTCGGCAACGGCAACCTGTGGTTCTGCGGTCAGTACAACGGCAAGTTCTACCCTCAAGGTAATGCCGACCAGGCGGTATACAGCACAGCAAAGGTACGCGAAGGTATGCTTGTCAAATTTGATGCCACTACCGGCAAGTGGATCAAGGGCGTAAGTTCAAATACGTCGTTCACCGGAGCCAATACGGGTCTTACGGCCTATCAGGATGCTTTGATCAACACCACTACGCCCGATAAGGTGTACGTCTTTGGCTATGTGATGAAAAACACTATCGGCGTCTTCCTGCGTCCATACAATGCCAATACACTTGAGGCAGATCCCGCAGATGCATGGTCGCTGGTAACCGGTGTCAAGAAGGATAATGAGTTCAATGCCGCAATTCCTATTGCTTTCAACATAGCTTATGTGCCCAAAGCCGGATTGGCTTTCACCGATGCACGCGGCCGTGGCGGTATGTGCGCCGCCGGCCTCGAAGCAGTCGGCACCGGTTCGGCCTTCGCTATTCAGATAGCCAAATTCCAGCTCCCGGAAGCATTGCATGACGGCATCAACAATGTGGTCGTGGACAATGATGAAACAGCTCCCGTTGAATACTATGACCTGCAAGGTCGTCGCGTCAGCGACTCTCCCGCTGCCGGCCTGTACATCCGCCGTCAAGGCACTCAGGCCACCAAGGTTTTAGTACGCTAAGTTCTGCCGGCCTCGTGCCGTAGAATACATACACGCGAGGATGTCCGATGAATGAGTCGGGCGTCCTCGCGCCGTTTTTTTTTTGGGGGGGTGGAGTGGGGCGCTGCACGGCCGTTGTTTGCCTTGCCCGGATATGCGGACTAAAAAAGTTGCGTGTTTTTTTAAAAAAAATTTTGTGCGTACGGGAATTCTGCGTAACTTTGCACCGCAAATCCCCGGAGGGGGAGGGTCACAGGATGCAATCGTAGCGGTTGTATGCTGCTGAAAAAAGATACACGCTTCAATAGCTCAGTCGGTTAGAGCATCTGACTGTTAATCAGAGGGTCGTTGGTTCGAGTCCATCTTGAAGCGCAATTTTTCATCCTTTTTTGAATTTAAGGTATAGAGATTTTTAGAAACCGTGCGAGGCACGTGAGTGTATAAGCACGTAAATGCTTCAATAGCTCAGTCGGTTAGAGCATCTGACTGTTAATCAGAGGGTCGTTGGTTCGAGTCCATCTTGAAGCGCTTAATGACGAGGAACATTTGCTTGTTCCCCGTCTTTTTGTATGCCTTGTGTATGGCTCGAGTATCTGTGTCGGGTGAATCGGTGTTGACGTGATGTTGATGCTTCAATAATTGCAACTATTGATGCTTAAGCAATGTGTCGGGAATTTAGGCTTGACCCAAATTTATGCCCTTTGCATATTAGGTGTAATAGAAATGGGCGCGAATCACTTCGCGCCCTAAGTCTTTGGCGGCCGGCGCCTTGGGGCGCGGCTATGCCGTGGTGTGTGTCTTTCCTTGATTACGTAATTATCCTCTATATACAAAATCTTTTGTCAATGTCGGCGGCGTCTGTGGCTCCGTCCGGGGCTGACTGCCGGTGCAGTCGTGCTTGCCCTTGGTTGACACTGCAAAATTACTGCCATCGCCGTAGTCCGGCAATACCTAAAATTGAGTATTTTGAGCCGTTGGATAGCCGTTATATCAATAAAGATGTGTACCTTTGCACCATATATGAACAATATCACAACTAAATACAGCAATGAAACATCTTCACAATCTTCTGGTTCTCACGGCATTGGCATGTCTTATGCCCTGTATGACCGCATGTAACGATGACAATGACGACCCTGATGGCATCGACTTGGTGTATAACTTCGGCTTGCGTGATGCGTCCTACAATGCAGACGGCTATTGGACGGATGTACTCAACCCAGAGCAGGGTCCCATTGAGTACACCGGTTTGACTGCATCGCACAGCGTCTCCGCATACGAGTACGGCGGCACCACCACCTACTCTTGGACCGGCTTCTGCCCCTCCAAGGTTTCGGATCTGAAGGACTATACGGCTGACGGCACTTGGGTCGACCATCAGTATGCAGCTATGCCCGGCAAGGGTTACACAACACCCAACTATCTCGTAGGTTACTGGGATACCTCCGAAAAAATCGACAAGGATATTGCCAATCCCAGCTGTTATATCAAATTCGATAGCGAGGTCACTCTTCTTAGTGCACAGTTCACCAATACCACCTGGGGATATTACGCAATGAAGAATGGCAGCGCATACAGCGAGGCCTTCGATACAGATGACTACTGCTATGTCATCGTTTACGGACGTCTCCGTGGCGTGTGCGTAGGCACGGTAAAAGTTCCACTTGCATTAAACGGTACATTCTGTAACACTTGGGTTGCAGCCAATCTTTCCAATCTGGGTACTGTGGACGAACTTGTGTTCCAGATGGAGTCCAGCGACAATTCCACGTATAACGGAGTTTCGTACATGAACAACCCGGCATACTTCTGCATCACCGATCTGTATACGCATTTCGCTCAATCTCCGATAAAACAATAATTTAGTCATTACGACAGAAGGAAATGGGGGCGACCGGGCATTTCGGTCGCCCTTTTTTATGCTTGAACATGGCATCCATACCGAAAAAATAGTGTATATTTGCATCTGTCAAAAGGCACTCCCACGCCGGGAGCGTCATCATACAAACACCCAAGATGTTTCTTATCGATACCATAATCAAGAGTGATCTGCAGCGCATATTGCCGCTGTTGATAGTTATACTGGCTATCGCGCTGCCGGCGTGTGTAGGCAGTGCGGACACGGAGGGCGACCTTGCGCTTGCCGAAAGTGCCATACACGAAGGCCGCTATAGCGAGGCTGCGGATATGTGCCGTGATATTCTCCAAAAAACGGACAGTACGACCCTTACTGTCAACCAGATGTGTCGCATTGCGGTCGTGTATGCCACGGCGGCGGACAATGATTGTGACAACGAATTGAATATGGCTCGTGCAGCCGATTGCTTTCGCCGCGCCGCTTCGGTCAGCGCCGATTCGGTGTCGATGTTCCTCAGTAATCTGAGTATCGAGGAGCAGAGCATTGCCAATATGGCACACCGCCTGGCCTTGGGCACACACTCGGATCTGCGCAATTACGAGGACTATGTACCCGACAGCATAGACGTCCATAGCCATGAGTAACGACTGGAAGGACGCTTTGGCTGCACTCCGCGTCATCGTACCGGTCGGCGAAGACGCATCGGCAGGGACGGCTGACGATAGCACCGAAGATGCTACGGTCAGCGCCAAGACGCATATCCTCGAAATTGTATACGAACGCAAAGGCCGTGGCGGCCATCCGGCCACCATCGTGGTGTGTCCGCAGGATATGCCCGATGACGAAGTGGGCGCCTTGGCCGGAACGTTGCGCCGCCACCTCGGAGTGGGCGGTAGTGCCCGTGGCGGCGAAATACTGCTGCAGGGTGACCGCCGTGATGCCTTGCGCACCATACTGCCGGGGCTTGGATTCAAGACCAAAGGCTGACCGCGGCAAGGGTTGTCCCGCCTTCGGTGTCTTCGGTATCATTCCTCGCCGTAAAAATGCCTTACATCCGGATTTACATCCATCTAATCATATAAGTTCAAGTCTCCCCACAATCCGTACCACACTATGTCTCACCTGACCATATACAAAGCCTCTGCCGGTTCGGGCAAGACGTATACGCTTACGTTGCAATATATTACGCTGCTTTTGGGCGTCAAGGACGCTGACGGAGTATACCATCTTAACCACAAAGAATGTCTGCCGCAAGACGAGAAAGTGCAGCGTCGCCGCCACCGCCACATCTTGGCGGTGACCTTCACCAATAAGGCCACGGACGAGATGAAACAACGCATACTCAAGGAGTTGCAAGACTTGGCCGATGAACCGACGCCCGGGGCGAAGGATGCCGCCTATGCCGCCGCATTGATGGACTTGTTTGGCTGTACACGCGGGCAGTTGGCCGAGGCGGCCAATGATGCGATGCGTCAGATTATATTCGATTACAGCCAGTTCCATGTCAGCACCATCGATGCGTTTTTTCAGAACGTGCTGCGTTCTATGGCCTTTGAATTCGAGCGTCAAGGTGACTATGACATCACGATGGACTCGGAAGCGGTCATCAATTTTGCCATAGACGGGCTGCTTGAGGAGTTTAATATGGCTGATTCGCGTCAGCGCAAGATAGAATTTGGCCCATTGAACAACTGGATACTCCGAAAGATGGAAGAGTCTATGCGTGATGGTACGGATTTCAACGTCTTCCAATCCAAGGGCAGTGTGCGACGCGGTATCGTGGATTTTGTCCGCAGCTTTTTTGATGAAGGCTTTGCCGAGTATGGCAAGGCGATGAGCCGGTGGCTGGAGCAAGACAACGCCATACGAGATTTCAGAAAAGCTCTGGACGACAAAACGAAGAACATCAAGGCGCAACTGGCCGCGCTGATGGATGCGGCACGAGATGCTGTGGGTGTGCGCAAGCTCAAGAGCGTTCCATCCAATATTTTGAAGAGCGATGAGGAGCCGAGTGTCGGCTCCAAATACTATGAGCGTGCGGTGGATGCTGCTTTCAATGATGAGCCTTTCGGCTCGGCGGATATTTTCAGTAAGGATACGCCTACTCCGGCCGAGGCGCAGACAATTCTGGCTGCACTCAACTCTTATGCCAAGATTTGGGCTGATATCAAGACCCTTGAGGCGGTGCGAAAATATATAGGTATGTATGGGTTGTATAAGCTGGTGCTGGATCGCGTCGAGCAGTGGCGCCGAGACAACAATGTCCTGCTGCTTAGCGATGCAGCCGACCTTATAAGCCGATTTGTAACGCAAGACGATGTACCCTTTATGTACGAACGTATGGGCATCGACTTGCGGCACTTCCTGATAGACGAGTTTCAGGACACCTCGCGTCTGCAATGGAACAACTTCCGCCCGCTGCTGTCCAACAGCCTTGCTTCGGGATATGACAACCTTATTATCGGCGACGAAAAGCAGTCGATATACCGATTTCGCAATTCTGATTCATCGCTGCTGCAGCACGAAGTCGCTGACGAATTCCCCGATGACTACCAACTCAAGGGCATCAACCCCGGCGAGAATACCAATCATCGCAGTGCCGTCGAAATCGTGCGTTTCAACAATACGCTGTTCCATTATATCGCCAAGGAACTGACGTTACCCGATGGGTCACATTTTGACAGCTTCGGCAATGTCATACAGGACATTCCGGGACGTCATCGCGACCTGCATGGTGCCGTGCGCATCCATATTCCGCCAAAAAAGGAAAAAGCCGCAGCGGATGCGGACAACGCAGCGGATGCGGACGAGGATGAAGTCATAGAGGCTGCAATGATCAAAAATATACGCCGCCAGCACGATGAGAGCGGATACCGCTGGGGCGATATTGCCGTGCTTACCGATACAAATAAGCAAGCGTCGGGATGCGTTGCTGCACTTATCGAAGCGGGCATCCCGGTGATGTCTGCCGATGCGCTTGAGATTGACAATGCCCGAAGCGTAACCCTCGTCATAGGCATTATTCGCCTGATTGCCAACCTGTGGAATATAGCCGATGAAGCCGTAGGCAAGGATAAAAAGTCGCAACGTGTGCGAGCTTCGATGATGCTGTGCCATTTCGAGTTAACTCTGTTCCGTAATAGTATGAGCGGCAAAGGTACTGCGGATGATGAGGTATTTGTGAAAACCATTGAGGAGGTTATGAACGACCTGGCCGAAAATCATTTGGACGATGACTTTCGCAAGCAATTGGAACATATCGTGTCGCTGCATCCGTCGACACTGATGTCCTTGGCGGATATGATTATAGCCACCTTCGTGCCGCAAGAGATGGCACAGCGCGAAATGGTCTACCTGAGTGCCCTGTCGGATACGCTGATGGACTACTCGAACCTGTATGGCAATGATATTTACGAATTCTTGAATTGGTGGGATCGACAAGGCAAACACCCCACCATCAAAGCCTCGGGCGAAACAGACGCCGTCAATGTCGTCACCATACACTCGGCCAAAGGCTTGCAATACCCATGCGTGCATCTGCCGTATATGGACTTCAATCTTATCGATGGCAAAAAAGTCGAGAGCGAATGGGTGACATCGGACGCACTCGAAGGGCTGATCCCGGACGCGGTTCGGCCTCCGGCAGTGTTTATTCGCTATGGCAAGGAGATGGCAGACTATAATACGCGCTTCAATGATGCCTATATGAATAATTGTAGCGCCAAAGCCACCGACAGCATCAATAAGGCTTACGTAGCCCTTACGCGTCCCGAGCGCGAATTGGATATATATGTGAGCGAAAAATCATCGCAAGCCCTGTCGCGCGATGAGGAGACGGGCGCTATCGTTGCCGGCGATTTAGAGTCCGGGAAGCCGTTTGATGTCATCTTGGTCAATGCTGTCGCCGCCATTGCCGGCAATACGCCCGTGCCCGAAGGTTATGAAGGCCGCGACCAGGCGGTCACCGAGCCGCTGGCCGAGCATTTTGAGAGCGCCACCGAGTATGTCTACGGCGTCGACACGCATCCCGAGTATGATGTGGACGCCAAGGATGATACGGCCGAGGATCTGTATTACGGCACGTACATACGCGATGACACGGCCATAGTGACACGCGTGGACGCAATTACGCGCATAGACGATGGCGAAGAAAGCTTCGATGACGAAGATGACGAGCCTACGCCGCCCGAGGCACATATTCTGGTGGACGGAATATACGAAAGCGAGGAGATACGCCAAGCCGCCATACGCGGCAAAGTGCTGCACGAAGTCCTCAGTGGTATACGACGTCCCGAGGACGTGGACGATGACGAAGTGGTGGTGCCGCTGTGTCGCTGTGCCAGTGCACATTACCTGCATCATACGCACGATTACAAGGCCTATTTGGACGATTTGCGAGCCTTGTTCGGCGATAGCGGTGTCAATGACGCCGAACTGCGCCGCTGGTTTGTAGAGACGGACGACAGTATGGAGGAACAGCCGATATTTGTGCCGCCCGTGCATCCCGAGGACGAGGACGACTTCGGCCGCCTGCTGCGTCCGGACCGCGTGGTGATACACGAAGGCGTTATGGAAGTCGTCGACTTCAAATTCACTACCCAAGAATACCGCAGCCACCATCGACAAGTCCGCGAATATTGCCACATCCTGCACCAAATATACCCCGAATATCCCATCAAAGGATACCTGTGGTATCTGGACCGCCACACCGTAGTCCCCGTGCATTTGGAGTTCTGACGAGAAATATGTGTTTCTTAATCAGAATGGTTTTGTTAATCACTTTACTTATATATAAACGCTAATATGAAAGATATTGCCATTAGACTGGGTTCTGTAAACGATAGTTACGAACACCTACGTTCTCTTACTGAGAAAAAAGCACGAGGCCTTGTAGAGAAGATTGATCTTGACAAAGGAGAAACGGTAGAGGTCCCTGTGTGGACTGCCGACATTCCGGAACTCATAGCTGTTGTGACTTTTGAAAGGGATAAAACAGGTGTTGTTGAATACACAATAGATGATACAATGAGTACTCTATAGACGAATAAAACAGTGGCCGTAGAGCGGCTATGGTCATTACGGTAATAGGATTTCACAACGATGGATGCCTCCGGGCACAAAAAAAACGCGTGTTGACGCGTTCGGATTTGTGCGCGGCACATTCCTGTGCCTTGCTGTCCGAGGACGCCCGGATGGCGCCGCTCGGGGTTGCTTTTCGTGGATTTGTTTGTGTTAATTAGTAAAAACTATATCTATATATTACCCTATGAGAAACCATGTATTAGATTTTTCTGATGCAAAGGTAGACAAATGCCGCGAATACCTCCAAATTTTCCGCGTTAAATATTTTTAATTGGGCTTATTTGTGTCGTTTTGTCTGCAAAACGGCCATTTTGACGCCTCCTCGACCTCGGCTGCCGTGCACTCCGAAGCAATAGCAAAGCATTGCATAATCTTTTCGCGGGCCGGGTTATTCATCACGGCCACACATATTGTTGGAAGTCGGTTTGGATAGGGTGGGTGGATACAAATAAGAAGTATGGACAAAAGACAAGAAGGAAGCCGTTCGGCCATTCGGCCTTGGGGCTTCCTTCTTTCTTGTGAGTAGTCTTACCAGGATTCGAACCTAGACAGACAGAACCAAAAACTGTAGTGCTACCATTACACCATAAGACTATCGTGGTGCCCAAGCGCGGCGCTCCGCGCCTTAAGCGCTGCAAAGTTACGCATAATTCCCCATTCCCGCAAAATTTTTTTGCGAAAAATCCATCCGAAAAAAAATTTACTATTGCTGAATAAAAAAATATCACTAACTTTGCGGATGCAGACCGAAACGCAGAAGCCCGGTCCGGGGTCAAGCGGGACGGGATGCAAAGACATAATAGAAAGCGTTTACTCAGCGCTCTTTCTTGACGTTCCGAAACTTCGCAACTTTCAGAAATCTTCGTCAAGAATGCAGCAAACAGTGGATGTCCTGTGGATATGTATATTCTGCTAATGAGAGGCATGAGAATGCTATTCATTAGTATGTATACACATATTACGCGTGAGGCTTCTGCAAATTTGCTCGTTCTACGAAGATGGGCAATGCGAAGGCCTCGGAACGTGAGAGCGAGCAAAAGTACAGACTCTCACGCTTTTTTTGTACTCGCTCGAATCCGGAGAAGTCTATAGGGCGCAGATTGCAAAATTACCGTGGCATACAGGACACATTGTACATTTCCATCCCACCGTTTCCACAAACTGGAAACGCGAGTTTGGAATATGCCCTTAAAGAGTACAAGCCAAAAGTTGCCTGTAATTCTGCGATGAAAAACAAACTGTTCATTATGGCAATCAATCTTGTAAAAGGGCAGAACGCCAAACTCAACGACATCAATCTATTCCATATAGGCTTAGGTTGGGATGTAAGAGCGGATTCGAAGTCGGATGAAGATTTTGACTTAGATGTGTCGGCTTTTATGATTGGGGCTAACAAGAAAACCCCCAGTGATGATTATCTCATTTTCTACAATTCGGAAAATAGGCTCAAAGTAGATCATGGGGAATTCGTTAAACCATTGAACATTGTTAAATCTTCAATGTGGGACGATAATAAAAAAATGAGGACAGAATCACGTCCTGTTGACCCGGAAATCGCTGTCATAGGTTCCATTGATGACGAGGATGGAACAACGTCTGAGGATGGCGATGATGAAACGATGGACATAGATTTGTCTAAAGTTTCCGAAAAAATCAGCGAGATTATTATTTGCGTGAGCATATACGAATGGGAAAAGCGGCATCAAAACTTCGGGCAAGTAGAACGTGCTTATGTTCGGCTTTATCGCCCGGGAAAAAATGCGATGGGGCAGGAGGAATATCTCTACGACCTTACTGAGGACTTCTCGGCAGACCATTCGGTAGAATTCATTCGTTTATACCGCCATGGTAGCGACTGGAAAATTCAAGCACTTGGCATTGGCCACCGCGAAGGACTTGAAGGACTTGTGCAGAAATTTATGTAACGAATATGGCTATCGAGCTAAAGAAAGGTGGTGACACCCACCGCATAGACCTGACTAAACGAATAGGCTCAACCTTGAATAGTGAGATTGTCATCACCCTAAATTGGAGTGATGGCAAGAGTGGTGTTTTCGGCCTTCTTAAAAAATCCGTTGACCTTGATCTAGGATGCTTTTACGAACTACGCGACGGGTCTAAGATGCTTATTGATGGACTTCAGTTCTCTCATAACCGTGGAGGGAATAGAGACCAACAGACTAGACAAGGCTGCTACACAAAAGCCCCCTATATTTGGCATAACGGAGATCTTCGCGAAGGTGGTACCGAACGTATCTCTGTAAACCCTGCAGCAATCAATGACATTAAGCGCATTATTGTCTATACTTTCATTTATGAAGGAGCTGCCAAATGGTCAGAAACTGATGCCGTTGTTCGTGTCAGTGTCCCAGGAGTTGAAGAAGTAGATGTCAAGATGGGCCAGCAAACAACTGAAAAAAAGTTTTGCGCTATTGCCGAACTTGACTTCCATGGAGACAGCACTATTACTGTAAAAAAACTCGTCACATTTCATAATGGCCACTCCGACTGTGACAAAGCCTATGGATGGGGCTTCAAATATTCACCCGGTTCAAAAGACTAATAAAAACAACAGCTATGGCAATTCGATTAGAAAAAGGCCAACGCATCAACCTTGAGAAGGACAATGGTTCCAAACTTTCACAATTCTGTGTGGGTTGCAACTGGGGAGCCATTGAAAAATGGGTTGTTAAATCATGCGGATTCCTTGGCCTCAGTAAAAAGGAAGTAAGAGAAGTGGTTGATGTAGACCTAGACCTCAGCTGCCTGATGTTTGACGCAGAGGGCAAGCCAATCGATCATATTTGGTCTCCCCTCTTCCGCTTTGGCGACAGAAATGTCGGCCTCCCAATGGTAAGTTGGACTCACTTGACAGAGCCTTGCATCACACAGGCGATGATCTTACCGGAGACCAAGATGGCGATGACGGCCTTGATAACGAGATAATAACTGTCGATTTGGCTTGTGTCAACCCAGCTGTTCAGTCTATAGTATTCTTCTTGAATATCTATAACAACAATGAATATCAGGGAGACTTCTCCGGGATTCCTTATGCGTCAATCCGTATGTACGAGGGGACCCCTTCCTGTGTTAGGGCTGTATTCGCGCAATATGATGTCGCTACAAAGACAGACTGCATTGGTATGCGCGGACTCGTGATGGGTAAACTTTATCGTCTTAATGGCGTTTGGAAGTTTACGGCTATTGGAGATGCCTTCCCCGACCGTTCAATTGTGAACACAATCGCACGTGTGATCAAAGACTATAACAAATAATTAAAATCCAAATGAGAAGATTACCCGTATATATCCTCCTTGACACCTCGGGTTCTATGTATGGAGAGCCAATCGAGGCAGTAAAGAATGGAGTGCAAGTGTTACTTTCAACGCTTCGCAGTGATCCTTATGCGCTTGAAACCGCATATCTTAGCGTCATAACATTTAATAGCACTGCACAACAAGATGTTCCCCTGACAGAACTTTCGGCATTCCAACAGCCTAATTTGTCGGCTAGTGGCTGCACGGCATTAGGCGAGGCGCTTGAACTTCTTGCAAAGCGTGCAGATGTCGAAGTCACTAAAACGACGGCAGAACAGAAAGGTGATTGGAAGCCGCTTGTGTTTATTATGACCGACGGAGAACCCACAGATGATCTTCAGAAAGGTCTAACCGAGTTCAACAAACGCAAATGGGGCGTGGTTGTTGCTTGTGCAGCTGGCCAAGGAGCAAATACCAATACTCTGAAGAAAATTACAGAATGTGTAGTATCGCTTGATACGGCAGATAGTGCCACCATCAAGTCGTTCTTCAAATGGGTGTCTGCTTCAATTAGCACAAGCTCCATGAAGGTCGAAGATGGCTTCGGTGAAGTTACTGGGCTAAGCGAGCTACCTCCACCACCAGCAGAAGTCAACATCGTAGTATAAAGATTGAAACAAGCAAACTACGGGGGGGGTTAGAGTAAGCTGCTGAAATAATCACCCCCTTTAATATAAAAACCAATGAGGAGACTGCCAGTATATATATTGATTGATACGTCTGGTTCGATGAAAGGTGAGCCGATAGAATCGGTTAAAGTTGGTCTTGACGCGATGATTTCAAGCCTCCGTCAGGATCCTTTTGCGCTTGAATCAGCCAGTATCAGCATTATTACATACGATAAAAATGTCGAATGCCTTGTGCCGTTGACACCGCTCGAAGACCTACAGTTGCCCGAAATAAAGACTCCGGAATCCGGACCTACGCATATGGGTGCTGCCTTGCAGATGCTTTGTCAGCAAATTGACAAAGAAGTTCAGTTAAGCACTGTGGAACATAAGGGAGACTGGATGCCTCTTCTATTCCTATTGACAGATGGTAAGCCTTCGGACATTCAGCTTTACAACGAAATGATTCAAGAAGTAAAGAAGCGTAAATTCGCAAGTGTTGTTGCGTGTGCAGCAGGGATGAGCGCAAAACCAGAGCCGTTGAAACAGTTGACAGAGCAGGTATATATGCTTGACACCATTGATAGTTCATCATTTAAGCAGTTTTTCAAGTGGGTTTCTACTTCAATCGGAGTAGGTAATCGCAGCATCGGTTCTACAGAAGATTTAGTGTTGCCGCCACCCCCGTCAGAAGTTAATCGTGTGTGTTGATTTATGAACTGCAAGCTTGTCGGAAATTTCGTCCAGCACTTGGAAGTCGTCTTGGCTCCCAACGAGGAATTTTATGTTGAAAAGGGTTCAATAATATATATTGAAAGTGGAATAGAGAAAGAGATTAGTTTCAATGGTTCTGGTTTAGGACGCATAATTGGAGCGAAACTGTCAGGCGAATCTCTGTTCATAATTAGGCTGTCTAACCAGTCTAACAGGGCAAAGAAGTTTGTAATAGGGGGACGACTTGGAATGCACCCCGTGAAACTAAATGGTGAGACTATGATATGCCATCGTGGGGTGTATATTGCTTCTAATAACCGTGTGAATATTAGTGCGAAAATATCAAATACAGGGTTAGTAGGAGGAATGGGCCTTTTACTTCAGAAGATATCAGGGAATTCCACTGTATTTCTTGATGCGATTGGGATGCCAATAAACATAATGTTGCGGCAAGGAGAAGCTATAGAGGTAGACGAGAATCACATAATTGCACTACACTCCATATCGGAGAATCAAATATCATCAAATTGGTCTTTGGACAACCTTCTTGGAGGCGAAGGTCTAAGTATGCTAAAAATCATGGGGCCGGGGCAAGTATATCTGTCTCCCGGAGCTTTTTATTAAAGCACAGGGAACGAGTAATATCACAATATGAAGAGATGTCGATATAATTAGTCATAAACATCCCAAAACAAGAAGTTAAGCCATGAGAAGAGATAAAAAAAATGTCAAAATCATTCGAGATGATGGGTTTGCCCAGATTTCCAGAATACTGAGGTCAATAGGTGTACGTCCGACACGCTGCCAAATAGATTCATTTCAGACTTGGCGCATTAAGGACGAATGGAAACGTTATCAAGAAGAACGTATGAGCAACTACGTTGTTGCAGAAGATAGGCTAAAAAATCTCCCGCTGATATTCCCTAATGGGAAAAAGGGTGAGGAGTATAATCATTCTGTCAAAATTGAGGGACTTGATATAGAGTATCTGGAGGTAGATGGCATAGAGGAAACAGGTCTTATATTCCAGTATTCAGAAGACGGAGAAATCAATCTAAAAGGTACACCAAAAAAAGCTGGTGATTTTGAATTTACAATCAGATGTAAACTCAAGGGTTGGGAAGAAGGCGATAAGATTATTGAACGCAGGTTCAGTGTCGCTTTCAATCCGGATCCGCGCGATTTATGGAGGGATTTACCTGTTCCTGAAAACACGCTCTTCATGAAACCAAATGAAGAGTGCGAATATGTCCTTGTCCCTGAATTCGAAGGCCATTGTCAAAAAGACATTGTCGTTGCTAGCAAAAGGGGGCGTAGCCATGCACAGGAGGGGAGGCCACGTGATGACCACTTCAAAGTTTCACATAATGGCGAAAATGGGTGGTACACTCTCATTGTAGCCGATGGTGCTGGCTCTGCAAAGTACTCTCGAAAGGGTTCAGAAATCGCTTGCAATATAGCCGAAGACTATTGTAAAACTCAGCTTGCTGAAAAGGCTGAGGCTTTCGAGAAATGCGTGGCCGACTACGCAAATGAGTCCAGTAAGGAGAATTTGCTGGGAGTTGCCTCTTTTCTCCGCGAGATAGTTGTTAGGGCTGCTTTCGAAGCGCACAAGACCATTAAGACATTAGTGGCTCAGTGTGAGAACGCAGTCGTCAAGGACTTCGCTACAACTCTTCTCATCGCCGTCTGCAAGCGTTTCGATTTTGGTTGGTTTGTGGCCTCATTTAGTGTCGGTGATGGAGCGATTGCAATCTATGACAAAGATGCTGAAAAAGTCCGCCTTCTTAATGTGCCTGATGGAGGCGAATATGCTGGACAAACCCGATTCTTGACGATGGATTCCATTTTTTTCGACCGTAACCGTGTGCTTTTTTCAATAGTGCCGGACTTCACTGCGCTCATGCTAATGTCTGATGGCATAAGTGATCCGTGGTTTGAAACCGATGCAAATCTTACGAAGAAGGAGAAATGGGATGCGCTTTGGAAGGATCTTAACAAGCACGTGTCGTTCACCAATGATAACAAGAACACAAAGAACGAACTCTTGTCATGGCTTGACTTCTGGAGTCCAGGAAACCATGATGACCGTACAATTGCTATCTTATACTAAAGAGGGTGGAATATGGCGAAGACTATAAAAGTTTCTGCGTCAGACGGCACGCAAGTCGAGTTTATCGACGAATCGTTCGCTTCCGGTGGTATGAAAGACGCTTATTGGTGTCCAGGTAAGAAAGAAGTTGTCCTATTCTTTAGAGATAGACTTGATGTTAACGCCAAAGACCGCCTGAGTAATATCGTTGGAATTTACCGCGAGCGCATATTTAATGCTCCTGGAGGCGAATATTGGAAAAAGCTGTTCTGCTGGCCAACAAAACTGGTCGAATGGAATGGCAAGGTAGGACTTGTATGCCCAGCCTATGACTCTAAGTTTTTTTTCCAAGATGGGAACTTCAAAGGAAAGGAAAAGAATGGCAAATGGTTCGCTTCAGCGAAACTGCGCAATCGACATCTTCGTCCGAAAGACAAAGGTGACTGGCTTACGCACTTTCATATGCTGATTAAAATAGCTCGCGCGGTAAAACGACTCCATGCTGCCGGGTTGGCTCATTCCGACTTATCTTATAATAATGTCTTGGTAGATCCTGCTGGTGGTAATGCTTGTATCATCGACTGTGATGGAATTGTTGTCCCTGGAAAATATCCACCAGATGTAGTAGGGACCCCGGATTTCATCGCTCCTGAGGTTCTCCAAACAAACAACCTGAAAGTCGGTGACCCCAACAAAAAACTACCTTGTCGGGCTACCGACCAACATGCACTAGCAGTGATGATATATATGTATCTGTTGTATCGTCACCCCCTCCGTGGTGGTAAAGTGTATGACGTCAACGATGAGAAACGAGACGAGGCTCTTTCAATGGGAGAAAAGGCGCTATTCATCGAACATCCGACTGATAAATCAAATGCGGTAAAGGTTCAGAATCTAAGTAAAGCGGAACTCCCTCAGGGCGACCCATCAAAGTTGCCTTATACAATATGTGGACCATACCTAAAAGAGCTTTTCGACCGAGCTTTTATAACCGGTCTTCATGATCCGTCTAAACGGCCCTCGGCCGATGAGTGGGAACAAGCGCTTGTCAAAACTACAGATTTAATGCAGCCTTGCCAAAACCCTAATTGTGAGGCGCATTGGTTCGTGTTCGATAACAAATTCAAACCTCGTTGTCCGTTCTGTGGGACAGAATACCATGGGCTGTTGCCCATTCTTAATCTGTACTATTCTCCGGCCAAAGGTAAATTTCTTCCCGAGAATTACCGTCTTATGGTTTACGATAAGCAGACGCTTTATATGTGGCACGTCAACCGTTTTGTCGTAGCTAACGAGAAGACGACTGATGAGGATAAGAAGCCGGTTGGAGACTTCCATTTCTTCAAGGGTCAGTGGATACTCATAAATCGCCGACTTGTAGATATGTGGGATAAAACGGATGACAAACAGATTCCTCTCGGAGGGTACGTACCCTTAACCGAAGGTAGAAAGATTCTACTTTCGACAAAAGATGGTGGTCGCTTGATTATTGTTCAACTTGTCAATAACTAAATGTATGGCGATTAGAGATTATTATGAACATTGCCCTAACATTGTATAAATAGTTTGCTCTACAACCTACAATGCTACAGGTTGTCCCGAATATAAATAGAAAAACAATCTCGAAAAGAAGCACTAACTCATGGCCATAAATCCAGCTTCATCTATTTTAGTCCCTGCTATTTCCGAATCTAATAATTCAGAAGAAAAAGGATGTTTGTGAAAGTCTTTTGGCATTGCTAAAGCGCTAGATGCCAGTAGTGTGTACGGCATCCTTGTTGCTAGTATTCTATTAAATCAATTCATCAAATACTTATGTATAACAACATCAATTTAAACCCGAAGCTCATTAAGGGTGTGATATGGGGCGGCATTGGAATAGTGTTGCTGATTATCGCAATGGCTTTTGTCCGACCGTGGTATAACGTGTGGTCTCAGGAAATGGAAGGCAAAGCTGAGTTTGCGAAAGCTGAGCAAAACCATAGAATAAAGATTGAAGAGGCAAAAGCCAATCTTGAAGCAGAGAAGCTTAACGCACAGGCAGAAATCGAACGAGCTAAAGGTGCTGCCGAAGCCATTCGCATCGAAAATGGTAGCATTACGCCCACTTACATCCAATACCTCTGGGTGCGTCAACAGTCAGACCTCAACAAGACGGTAATTTATGTGCCAACAGAGGCTAATCTTCCTATACTTGAATCAACAAGGGCATTGACAACTCAAAATCAAGAATAGATTAACAAGAACAAAGATTAATATGTCACAAAGCAAAAATTACAGAGGCTTGACCGATGCAGAAGTATTGGAAAGCCGCAAAAAGAATGGTGAAAATATACTTACTCCACCTGAACATGATCCGTGGTGGAAAGAGTTCCTTGAGAAGTTTTCGGACCCGCTGATTATCATCCTACTTATCGCTGGGGTGCTGTCCGTTGGGATTTCGTTCTATGAGTTTTTCGGGCTTGGGCAGGACTGGAAGGTGTTTTTTGAACCCATAGGCATTTTTGTTGCTATCGGGTTGGCTACCACGCTTGCTTTCATCTTCGAGCAGAAAGCTAATAAGGCGTTCAAGATCCTGAATCAGGTAAATGACGATGAAGCTGTGGAGGTGATGCGCAACGGCACAACAACCACTATTCCCCGTAAAGATGTTGTCGTCGGCGACGTTGTTCTCATTAATACCGGTGATGAAATACCTGCAGATGGTGAACTTTTAGAAGCTGTAACACTCAGCGTTGATGAGTCATCGCTGACGGGAGAACTGCTATGTGCCAAGACGACAGATAAGGCACACTTTGACAAGGACGCAACTTATCCGTCAAATCACGTAATGCGCGGAACTAAAGTCATGGAGGGGCACGGCATTATGCGTGTGCTTAAGGTTGGTGATGCGACTGAAATGGGCAAGGTGTTTGAAGAAGCTCAAATTGATGATTCTGTAAAGACACCTCTAAACGAACAACTTGATGGTCTCGCCGACTGGATTACGAATGCCAGTTACATCTTTGCAGGTCTGATTATTGTCGGCCAGCTAATACATTTCTTTGGATGGGGAGTGTGGCAAGCATGGACACTGATTGTTCCTGTAGCAGTCTTTTTTTGGCTTGTGATAAAGAAGTTTGATGATTGGTCAAAAGCGAAATGTATACTGACAATCCTCGGTTTCTTCGTTATATTCTTTGCGATGGTTGTTGGTGCATTTTCTATGCTCAATCCGGGAGCGGATAGCGCTACGTGGTCTCTCTTGCTTGCGCATACATTGAAGACGATGATGGTGGCTGTAACGCTGATTGTGGTTGCCGTGCCCGAAGGACTTCCGATGGCTGTCACACTTTCGCTGGCTTATTCGATGAGTCGTATGTTCAAGACAAACAACCTTGTGCGCAAGATGCATGCCTGTGAGACAATGGGCGCAACTACTGTCATTTGTACTGATAAAACTGGTACACTAACGCAGAATCAGATGCAGGTGTACAAGGCCGACTTCTTCGGGGACCCGTCAGACGAGATCCTCTATGAAGGTATTGCCGTAAATTCTACTGCGCAGCTTGATCTTTCAGGAGACAAACCATTGGTTCTTGGCAATCCCACTGAGGGTGCACTACTTCTTTGGCTAAAAGAGCGTGGTGTGAACTACCTTGATCTGCGTAATGGAGTCATCTGTCTCGAAGAGCTGCCTTTTACGACCGAACGTAAATATATGGCTACGGTTGTTAAGTCAGCGACAGGCAAAAAGATACTCTATGTAAAAGGCGCACCCGAAATCGTATTCAATAAGTGCAAGAACCTCTGTGGAGTGACAAAGCAAGGGATAGATTCGTTGCTATTAAAATACCAAAACCAGGCGATGCGCACTCTCGGCTTTGCGTATCAAGAACTCGATGACAAGGATACGGCCATTGCCGATGGCAATATTGTCGCTGATAAGTTGACATTCCTTGGTATAGTTGCAATATCCGATCCTGTGCGTATAGACGTACCCGATGCTGTTGGTGAGGTGATAGATGCCAGAATCAAAGTGAAAATAGTGACGGGTGACACTCCCGGAACAGCCAAAGAAATTGGTCGTCAAATCGGTCTTTGGAATGACGAGACAGATACCGAACGTAACATTATTACCGGACCTGAATTTGCGAACCTTTCCGATAAACAACTTAAAGAGCGTGTTGGTGAATTGAAAATCATAGCTCGTGCTCGACCGATGGACAAGAAACGGCTCGTGGAAGCTCTTCAAGCGAACAATGAGGTGGTGGCCGTAACCGGCGATGGGACAAATGATGCTCCGGCACTTAAGATGGCGCATGTGGGACTCTCAATGGGTGACGGCACTTCGGTCGCCAAGGAAGCTTCCGACATCACCATAATCGACAACTCGTTCTCATCTATCGGACGAGCCGTTATGTGGGGGCGCTCACTCTATAAAAATATCCAGCGCTTTCTGCTATTCCAGCTCACCGTTAATGTAGCCGCCTGTTTCCTTGTCCTGTTTGGCTCGTTTATGGGTGCTGAATCTCCGCTTACTGTTACTCAGATGCTATGGGTAAACCTCATTATGGATACTTTCGGAGCAATGGCACTTGCTTCGCTCCCTCCGTCCCATAATGTGATGGATGATAAGCCACGCGACCGTAAGGCATCAATCCTTACCCGACCTATGATGTCTGAACTCCTTGGTGTTGGCTTCCTGTTCTTCGCTATTACCCTCGGGTTCTATTGGCTGTTTAACCATGCAGATGTAACTTCAATACCTCAAATGTTCAGTGCCGCTGTTGGTGGAGAATCTCCTATGACACCATACGAAGCCACAATGCTCTTCTCAATCTTTGTTTGGACACACTTCTGGTATATGTTCAATGCTCGCTGCTTTGAAACCGGTGAAAGTGTCTTCCGTCAAAAAATGAGTCAAGGGTTTTGGACCATCGTTGGTATTATTGTTGTTGGGCAGTTGTTCATTACTGAGGTTGCATACGAGTTTTTCAATGTGGAACCGATGCTTCACACACTTGACTGGAAGTTCAAAACATCAGGAGCAATAGATCTGCTGATAATAGTAGTTGCTTCATCTATGGTGCTATGGGTACGAGAAATATATAATCGAATAAAGAGATAGTAAACAATAAATTGTTTGATGGTAAAAGGGGACGCTTAAAAGTATGAGCAGTCCCCTTTTTCTGTCGTGATTGCGGTTACGGAAAAAAGTTGTATTTTTGTGGGTGAATAAGGAAGGATGCGTCCGGGTGGTGTGCCGCCTCGGGACGTGGTTCTGTATGCTCGTTCCACGGATATATGGCCGGGCGCTCCGGGTGGAGCTGCCGCAGGGGCGTATTCGCCGCTGGATGGGTGGGGCGTAGGACCTCGCTCGGGTGTATGGCCGGATAACCGCCGCAACGGGAGGCTGAGCCGCCGGAGATGATCTGCATCCTGATAGTGAATATTTTTGATAATGAACGATTTGTCATTGAATGATATGAATAAGGATACTCACGATATAAACGCTCAAGGCAATTACTTCGGCAAGACCGGAGCTGATGCGACTGGGGCTCGCGAGGGCGAGGCTGCCGCGCCGACGGCGGCTGAGGGCTCGGACGAGGCTTTGCGCGATGCTGTTGGCGGCGAGTATAAGTATGGCTTTGTGAGCGATATCGATACGGATATCATTCCGCGGGGCTTGAATGCGGATGTCGTGCGTCTGATTTCGCAGAAGAAGGGCGAGCCGGAGTGGCTGCTTGATTTTCGTCTGCGTGCCTACGAGCATTGGCGGACGCTGACGCCGCCCAGATGGGGGCATTTGCAGATGCCGGATATTGATTTCCAGGCGTTGAGCTATTATGCGGCGCCGCGTCGTAAGTCGGACGCGCCTAAGAGCCTGGAGGAGGTTGACCCGGCTATTTTGGATACGTTCAATCGCTTGGGCATTTCGCTGGACGAGCAGAAGGCTTTGTCGGGTATGGCCGTGGATGCGGTTATGGACAGCGTGTCGGTGAAGACGACGCACAAGGAGAAGTTGGCCGAGATGGGCATCATCTTCTGCTCGTTTTCGCAGGCGGTGCGCGACTATCCCGACCTGGTGCGGCGCTACCTGGGCAAGGTGGTGCCGTATACGGACAATTTCTATGCGGCGCTCAACAGCGCGGTGTTCTCCGACGGGTCGTTTGTGTACATCCCCAAGGGTGTGCGGTGCCCGATGGAGCTGTCTACGTATTTCCGCATCAATGCGGCCGGTACGGGTCAGTTTGAGCGCACGCTTATTGTGGCCGATGACGATGCGTATGTAAGCTATCTTGAGGGCTGTACGGCGCCTATGCGTGACGAAAATCAGCTTCACGCGGCCATAGTCGAGATTGTGGCCGAGGAGCGTGCCGAGGTCAAGTACTCGACGGTGCAGAACTGGTACGCGGGCGACCGCGAGGGACGTGGTGGCGTGTACAACCTGGTGACTAAGCGCGGGTTGTGCCGCGGCGACCACTCTAAGATTTCGTGGACGCAGGTGGAGACCGGCAGTGCCATCACATGGAAGTATCCCGGCTGTATCCTCAAGGGTGACGGCAGTGTGGGCGAGTTCTACAGCGTGGCCGTGACCAATAATTTTCAGCAGGCCGATACGGGCACCAAGATGATACACCTGGGGCGCGACACGCGCTCGACTATCGTGAGCAAGGGCATCAGCGCCGGCCGTAGCCAAAACAGCTACCGCGGCTTGGTGCGCGTGGCTCCCGGAGCTGCCGGGGCGCGTAATTACACGCAGTGCGATTCGCTGCTGCTTGGCGACGGATGCGGTGCGCACACTTTTCCCGATATAGATGTTGCCACCGATGACGCGGTTGTCGAGCACGAGGCTACGACATCCAAGATTAGTGAGGAGCAGCTGTTTTACTGCAATCAGCGCGGCATCCCTACCGAAGAGGCTGTGGGCCTGATTGTCAACGGTTATGCCAAAGAAGTAATGAACAAATTGCCGATGGAATTTGCCGTAGAGGCGCAGAAATTGCTGTCCATCACCCTCGAAGGGTCCATCGGCTGAGAAACCATATATAGCAAATACTTATGAGCAACGATATATTATTACAAGTCAAGGGACTGCACGCCTCCACGACCGAAGGCAAGGAAATACTGAAAGGCATCGACCTGACCATACGTCCGGGCGAGGTGCATGCCATCATGGGGCCTAACGGCTCGGGTAAGAGTACGCTCAGCGGCGTGCTGGCCGGCGATCCGCGTTTTGTGGTGACGGCCGGAACGGCCACCTTGGGTGATGCCGACCTGCTGAAGTTGTCGCCCGAAGATCGCAGCCACGAAGGCCTGTTTCTGTCCTTCCAGTACCCGGTGGAAATTCCCGGGGTGAGCATGGTCAACTTTATGCGCGCGGCCGTCAATGCCAAGCGTCGTTATCAGGGCCTTGAGCCCCTGGGTGCCGCCGATTTTTTGAAGCTTATGCGTCAGAAGCGCTCCATCGTCGAGTTGGACAACAAGCTGGCCTCGCGTTCGGTGAACGAGGGCTTCTCCGGCGGCGAGAAAAAGCGCAACGAAATCTTTCAGATGGCGGTGCTCGAGCCTCGGCTGAGCATCCTTGACGAGACCGATTCGGGCCTCGATATTGATGCCCTGCGCATTGTCGCATCCGGCGTCAATCGCCTGCGCACCGACCGCAACGCCACCATTGTCATTACTCACTATCAGCGCTTGCTGGATTACATCAAGCCCGATGTGGTACACATATTATATAAGGGACGTATAGTCTACACCGGCGGTCCCGAATTGGCGCTCGAACTGGAACAGCGCGGCTACGACTGGATCAAGGAACAAGTGGACGGAATTCAATGAAAGGGCTTATAGTATGAACGCCAATCCATTGCAACAATACATCGATCTGGCCCGCGACCATCGCGCCCTTCTTGACCGGGAGTCGCCGGCGGTGATGAACGCCCTGCGCGACCGCGCCGCCGAGGTGTGCGCCTCCGTGGAGCTGCCTCGCTATGGCAGCCGCCCCTACCTGTACACATCGCTACGCCGAATGTTTGAGCCCGATTTGGGCGTCAATATATCGCGCCTGCCATTCAGCGCCACCGCCGCCGATGCCTTCCGCTGTCGAGTGCCCAATATCAGCACCGCCGTCGGAGTCGTGGCCAACGACACTTTTGCCGATGATCAGCCCGCCTTGGCCAACCTCGGCGAGGGTGTCACCATCTGCAGCCTTCGCCGCGCCGCCACCCTGATGCCCGAGGTGCTGCAACGCCATTACGGCACCATTGTCGACATCAATGACACGCGCAACGGCGACCGCGCCGCAGTGGCCTTGAACACACTTTTGGCGCAGGATGGCGTACTGGTGCATATCGCACGCGGCGTAAAGGCCGACCGAACCATACAGCTGGTGCAGGTGCTCAATGCCGCCGTTCCGACGCTGGCCGTGCGCCGTTTGCTTATAGTCCTCGAAGCCGGCGCCGAAGCCTCGTTGCTGTTGTGCGACCACACTGCTGCAGGTGCTGCTGCGTCCACCATCTCGCAAGTTACGGAGATTTACCTCGGCGAGGATGCCTCGCTGTCGCTGTACACACTCGAAGAATCGGCCGCCGACACCTCGCGTCTATGTCGTACCGGGGTGCGAGCCTGCCGCGGCGCACACCTGTCGATGTCTCCTATTACACTGCTGTGTGGTACCAGCCGCAACAACATTGCCGTGTCCCTCGAAGGCGAAGGCGCCGAATGCAACATTAACGGCATGGCCCTGGCCGACGGCTCTATGGTGGCCGACAACAACTCGGTTGTCTACCACAAGGCGCCCCGTTGTACCACAATGCAAAATTTTCGCTACGTGATTGACGACCAGGCCCGCGGTTCTTTCGAGGGTATGATACACGTTGCCGAGGGTGCGCATCACACCAACGGCGAACAAAACAATCGCAATGTCCTGCTGTCCAATGGTGCCCGTATGCACTCGCTGCCGCAGCTTGAGATATACTGCGACGACGTCAAATGCGGCCACGGCAGCGCCACCGGACGCCTGGACGAGCGCCAGATGTTCTATATGCAAAGCCGCGGTATCCCCGCCGACGCAGCACGTACTATGCTCATCCAAGCCTTTATGGCAGATATCTTGGAAGCAATACGACTGGAACCGCTGCGCCTGCGTCTGCAGATGCTTGTCGACAATCGCCTACGTCGTGATGCTGCTCCTTCGGGATGCGCCGACTGCAATATTTGTCCGCAATAATATTTCATAAGCCAATGTCCGACATCAAATTAGACATCGAAAATATCCGCGGCCAATTTGCCATACTCAGCCGCAAGGTCAACAATCGTCCGCTTGTCTACCTGGACAATGCCGCCACCTCGCAGACCCCGGCACGCGTGCTCAATACACTTGAGGAGATGTACACCTGCCACCATGCCAACGTCCACCGCGGCGTACATAGCATTTCGCAGGAAGCGACAGACCGCCTCGAGCACGTACGCCATCGCGTGGCTATGCGTCTGGGTGCCGCCTCGGATCAAGAAATCATCTTCACTCGCGGCACTACCGAGTCCGTCAATCTTGTGGCCGATACATATTGTCGACTACTATCGCCCGGCGATGAGATCCTCGTGACTGTTATGGAACACCACTCGGATATCGTTCCGTGGCAATTGGCAGCCCAACGTAACGGGCTGAAAGTCCGCGCCGCCGGCATTCGTCCCGATGGGTCTTTGGACCTTGATACAGTGTCCGCCATCTTGAGCGAGGGTCGTGTACGTCTTGTCGCCGTTTGCCACGTATCCAACGTCTTGGGCACGGTCAATCCCGTGCGCCGCATTGCCGATATGGCACATGCCGCCGGTGCCGTCGTTCTGGTGGACGGCGCTCAAGCCGCCGCGCACATGCTCATAGACGTGGCCGCCCTTGGCGCCGACTTCTACGCCTTCTCGTCGCACAAAATGTACGGTCCCACGGGCGTCGGCGTCCTATACGGGCGACGCGAACTGCTGGAGAAGATGCCGCCTTATCAAGGTGGCGGAGAGATGATTGCGCACGTTGACATCGACCATACTACATTTGCCGATTTGCCCTTCAAATTCGAGGCCGGGACGCCCGACTTTACCGCCGTGGCCGCCTTCGATGCCGCTTTCGACTTTATGGACAGCATCGGCATCGAAGCTATGGCCGCTCACGAACATATGCTGCTCCACGAGGCCACGCGTCTGATGCGCGAGCGTCTACCCGGCGTACGCATCTTCGGCACTACGCCCGACAAAGAGCCTGTGATTTCGTTCCTCCTCGATGGTATACACCACTACGACACCGGGATGCTGCTGGACCAACTCGGCATAGCCGTCCGCACCGGACACCATTGCGCACAACCGCTGATGACAGCCCTCGGAATCGAAGGCTGCGTAAGAGCTTCATTCGCAGTGTACAACACTATAGACGAAGTACACGCCTTTGTAGACGGGCTTGTCCGCGTCCAAAATATGATAAAGAATTAATACACCCAAAGACGGCGTTATGCCACGTACAGCTCAGCAAAGTATGAACAAAACGATATTCATAACACTGACGATATTTCTTACAGCGGTCTTTTACGGATGCTCCGGGCCGGACTCTTTCGAAGTCAAAGGCCATGTAAAAGGCGATGCAACCATCAATCTCAGGGCATTATACTACGTCGATGGGGCACTCCAAAGTTCGATATTCCCGGCAGATCGCGGCTCGTTCACCTTCAAGGGGCGTGCCCCCGAAGGCGCCGTTGTCGAGATTTTGGACAATGACTATCGCCTTCTCGGGCGCTTCTATGCCGTGAATGGTGATGAAATAGACGTGACCATAGATCCCCAATCGCCCGCTTCCGCTAAAGTCAACAAGGGCAACGACATAGCCGTACGCTGGGCACAGTGGCTCAACGCAAATGCCAAGACACTTGACAGCCGCAACAGCGCGGCCATCAACGCTTTGGCTGCGAAATATGTCAAAGCTCATCCGCAAGACGTAGTCTCGACGCTTATTGTCACCACGATATATGACGCATCGGCCGACCCGGAAGGAGCATCTAAGTTGCTGTCTATCATCACCCCCGAGGCTCGTCCGACGGCGCTTACAGACGCCTTTGCCACGCTGCTGACGTATGCTGATACGAGCGCGGGCAAACGGCGTGTGTCTCCGTTGACGCTTATGGCTCAGGGTGATACGGTGACCACATTCAGCCCACGAAAGCATCGACTCAGCCTCCTGGTATTCTCTGACGAAAATTGCGGGCGTGCCGACAGTATCGTCCCGGCGCTGCGCCGTCTTCGCAAGGCCCACACCGATAAGGCTTTGGGTATAATAGACATATCGTTGGATACGGACACCCTGGCATGGCTGCGCAGTGTGCGCAACGACACGGTCACTTGGGACGTAGCGTGGGGCGTTGGGGGTGTTGCTTCCGCAGCGCTGAGGCCGCTGGCCATACCTCGCCTTCCGTACTTCATCGTCACGGACAGTGTCGGCGCGCAGGTTTATCGCGGTGCGTCCATCTCGCAAGCCCTCAAGCAAATAGATAAATAGCCCATAATCCGCCAATAATAACATCCGTATGCTTGTCAAGATACACGGCGCTGCCATTCAAGGCATAGATGCCATAGGCGTGGACATAGAACTGACCGCTGTCCACAACCCTTCGACTCTCATTACCATCGTGGGGCTGCCGGACACGGCTGTCAAGGAGTCGGTAGACCGCGTGCGCTCGGCCATACGCGAAAGCGGATACGCTGTACCTACCGGGATCACAACCATCAACTTAGCCCCGGCGGACGTCAAGAAAGAGGGTAGTGCGTACGACCTGCCAATAGCCATCGCGCACCTTATAGCCAACGAGGTGATTTCGGCGCCTTCGGTGGATCGCTTTATGATTATGGGTGAATTGTCGCTTGATGGTAGCGTTCGTCCCATACGCGGTGCCTTATGTATGGCCATTTTGGCTCGCAATGCCGGTTTCGATGCCATCATTCTGCCGAGAGACAATGCGGCCGAAGCGGCCGTTGTAGATGGTATCGATGTTATAGGCGTCGAAAATCTCAAGCAGGTGGCCAATTTGCTGTGCGGGGTGGCGGATATCGCACCCACGCGCAGTGATGTGAACGCACTGTTTGCTACAACGGATAATGACAACGCCTTGGACTTCAGTGATGTAAGAGGTCAGGAAGAGGTTAAAAAGGCCCTGGAAATCGCTTGCGCCGGCGGCCATAATATCCTGATGATAGGTTCGCCCGGCTCGGGCAAGTCTATGATGGCCAAATTGCTGCCCACGATTTTGCCGCCGCTGACGCTGGAAGAAGCGCTGGAAACCACGCGAATACACTCGGTGGCCGGAAAATTGCCAGGCGGTAGCCATTTGCTTACACGCCGCCCGTTCCGTGCACCGCACCATACGATTTCGCCTGTCGCACTCGTCGGCGGAGGAGTCAACCCCATGCCGGGCGAAATTTCACTGGCGCATAATGGAGTCTTGTTCCTTGACGAATTCCCCGAATTCAACCGCCAGGTGCTGGAAGTATTACGCCAGCCGCTTGAGGACGGCGACATCTGCGTCAGCCGTGCAAAGTATTCGGTGACTTATCCGGCGCGTTTTATGCTCGTGGCGTCTATGAACCCCTGTCCGTGTGGCTATTACAACCACCCTACGCGTATGTGCACCTGTCCGCCCGGAGCTGTATTACGCTATAAAAACCGTATTTCGGGACCCCTGCTCGATCGCATTGACCTGCACGTTCAGGTCCAGCCGGTGGACTTCAATACCCTCGCCGACAGCGCCCCGGCCGAAAGCAGCGCCGAGATACGCGCACGCGTCATCGCCGCTCGCGAAATCCAGCGTCGCCGTTTTGCCGACATCGAGGGCGTGCATTGCAATGCACAAATGAATAGCAACTTGATACGCCGATTCTGTGCCATAGACGACCGCGGTCGGGCCATACTCGAGCGTGCGATACGACTGTACGGTTTTTCGGCAAGAGCTTACGACCGTATATTGCGCGTGGCCCGCACCATCGCCGACCTCGAAGGCCTTGACGCAATCGATGCACGGCACATCGGACGTGCGTGTATGATGCGTTCGTTCGAACGCGAGGACTGGGGTGTGACCAACCTTAATCCCTCCAAGCACCAGAGCTGACACCTTTGTCATATCTTTTCGATCAAGATTATTCCGCGTTTGCACTGCATTAAATAGTGTAGACAGTGTTTCGGTCTGAAAAAACGGCGATATAGACGCGGAAATAGTACGTATATGATAGTGCGGGAAATTTAGTCAACGATACCGAAAACGATATGCGGCAGCGCAAGTGTAATTGATAAAATGCTATTGCATATACAGATGACGGCAGAAAAGTAAGGCGGATTTGCTTGCAATGTGATAGTTGCTCCCATAACACAGTGTTAAACCCTGTTAAAATTCGAGAAAAAAGTATGGAAAGTTTTGTCGTGAACG
>ERZ808262.191-NODE-191-length-43055-cov-3.886140_pt1 | contig 43055 bp, 28 predicted proteins | sample MGYA00520895_ERZ808262 | MGnify/ENA primary metagenome ERZ808262 (study PRJEB31516, sample SAMN03275588) | gut metagenome | biome: mammalia-associated habitat; material: feces | host: Papio cynocephalus | place: Kenya | collected 2012-08-02 ... | reverse complement strand
CTCCTTTTCCATTGGTCAAGTATGATAACGATTTCGACTGTAAATATACCCCCCCCTTCGGAAAAAAACAAAACATTTATGAAAAAATATACATATATTTCCATCTTTCACACTTTTATGTTTTTTGCTCTTTTAGGCGTTATGAGTTGTGCATCCTGCAGTTTTCTTCCCAAGACATCATCTTTGGCTATATTCAGTATGTCCGTATCAAGCCCCAAAGCTATTTGTACACGAAAATAGTTTCCGAATGTGACTGATTCGTTTCCTGCTACTATGTTCACTATTGTATTCTAGCCAAGTCCAGTACGTTCAGCCATCTCTTGTGAAGTTGACCTTCCCTAAGAATGGTTGATGAAAAAGTCTGGCGCAAGTGACTCAGATACACACAGAATTTTTGAATAAATATCAAACAACATCTAAATTTGCATCACTAAATCATCTGGCATGAGATATAATACAACGGCATTTGCCATGACGGCAGCAGCGGTTCTCTTTGCTTGCTGTTCGCACAGTGAGATCAATCTGATAGTAGGCACATATACAGGAAGTGGAAGTGCTGGGATATATAACTTCTGTTTCGACACACGCAAAGGTATGGTCATCGGCAACGAAGCCACAGACAGCGTATATATCCAGAACCCTTCCTATCTTGTCCCTGCACGTAACGGTGAAATGATCTATGCCGTGAGCGAGATGCCCGACAGCACAGCCTCAGTATATACTGTCTCCTTTGACAGGAAAGGAGGACAATTCAACATTATCTCTCGGCAGTTAACACAAGGAGAAGATCCCTGTTATGTAAGCACTGATGGCAACATTGCCCTGACTGCAAACTACAGCGGAGGCAGCATGAGCATATTCCCAGTATCTGAAGACGGTGAGATACTTCCTCTTGCAGGACTTGTAAACGGACACACCGGTGGGCCAGATAGCACAAGACAGGCAACCCCTCATATCCACTGCGCTGCCCTCTCTCCTAACGGAAAATATGTATATGCTACAGACTTCAGTGCGGACAAGGTACTGCGTATAGATGCAAGTGCCCTGGAGGCCATTGCTTACGCGCAACGCAACAATTCTTCCGGAAATAAAGGCAATGACGCTTCCAGAAGTAAAGCCTCAACTTACGGCTTGGATATCACTGAGATAAAGCTTCCAGATGACTTCGGGCCGAGACACATTGTCATCACGAAGGACGGAAGCACAGCCTACGTCATTGGTGAACTTTCAGGTGCTGTATCTGTGATATGGTGCGACTCGGATAGGCCCGAAGTCGTACAGACAATCCAGGCCGACCCTGTACACGCAAGGGGAAGCGCGGACATCCGCCTCTCCCCTGACGAGCGATTCCTGTATGCCAGCAACCGACTCAGTAACGATGGGATTGCAATATTTGCAGTCGGAAAGGACAGAAAGCTCGAATATAGGGGTTACACAGAGACAGGACGTCACCCGCGCAATTTCAGAATCACACCTGACGGAAAATATCTTCTTGTTGCATGCCGTGACGATGACTCAATACAGATCTATTCGAGAGACAGCAAGACAGGCCTGCTCCATGATACAGGCGGTAGAATTCATGTAAGCCGCCCTGTCTGCATCGAATTCATTCCCAAAGTAAAGTAACCGGGATGTCATGCCCCTTTTATATTCAGCAATATGGCTTTGGCAAATAACGACAGGTAAACATTATGGACTAAAGATCCTATGACAGTCCAATGAGAGAAACAAAATCATATACTGTTAACATATTTGTCGCAGTATCAGCAATATGCCTATTCATGGGCCGGTATTTGGCTGCATCTCCGGCATATTACAGCCTCACCAGTTCAGACGGCCTATCCTACAGCAGCATAACCTGTATTACAAAGGATTCCGCATCATGAGGAATGCTCCTGAAGAATTTACATATTTCAAGATTAATATATAATCTCATTCATAATGAACAGAAAAGCTATACCGGCTTCGGCCATGTGCCTATTGGGGCTTTCCGCCTACGCTCAGAAGACCGACAGACCTAACGTTATCATTATCTACACCGATGACCAGGGCACGCTCGATGCTGGGTGCTACGGTGCATCAGACCTATATACGCCCAATATCGACTCACTTGCAAAAGATGGGGTAAGGTTTTCCCAATTCTATGGTGCCCCAGTAAGTTCGGCCTCAAGGGCAAGCCTTATGACTGGACAGTACACACGACACGCAGGTCTCGCTGACAATGCCGGTTATACCGGACTTCCGCTCGGGAAGGAGACAATTGCCGAAAGAATGCATGATAGCGGATACCAGACCGCCTGCATAGGCAAATGGCATCTCGGATCCTTGCCTGAATACGCTCCGAACTCACGTGGGTTCGACTATTTCTGGGGCTTTCTCGGAGGGTGCATAGACAGCTATTCGCATTTCTTCTACTGGGACGGGCCCAACAAGCATGACCTGTGGGAGAACCGACGCGAGATCTACAGGCCGGGGAGATTCTTCGCTGGAGAGACATTGGACAGGGTAAGGGATTTCATCTCCGACACAGACAAGGATAAGCCATTCTTCCTGTACTGGGCAGTCAATATCCCCCACTATCCACTACAGCCCAAGGAGAAATGGCTTGAGTACTACCATGACCTGCCTTCTCCGAGACGGATGTACGCGGCATTTCTGTCCACATTTGACGAATATCTGGGCGAACTGCGGACTTTCCTTCGTGCTTCAGGGCTTGAGGAAGACACAATCATAATCTTCCAGTCGGATAACGGGCACAGTACCGAGATCCGTACCTTCGGAAGCGGAGGTTATTGCGGAGACTACAGAGGAGCTAAATTCTCGCTCTTTGAGGGTGGAATCAGAGTCCCTGCAATAATCTCATGGAAAGGACATTTCCCCGAGAATGAGACTCGAGATGGAATGGCTATGAACGTTGACTGGTTCCCCACTCTTGTTGAACTTTGCCAACTTAAGACAAAAGGCATGGACGTAGACGGCAAGAGCCTTGTGCCTATGATAATGGACGGAGCAACCCCTTCTCCTCACGAGGTCCTGCATTTTGACTATGGAAAACAGTGGGCCGTCAGATACGGGGACTGGAAGCTGCTCAACAACGTCATAGATGTGCATCCTAACGACAAGAACAAGACCATAGACGGCCTTTACCTTACGAACCTTATGATGGACAGTACTGAGAAGACCGACTATAGCAAGGATTATCCTGAAGTAGTCGAGAAGCTTCTGAAGATACGCCATGAATATGAAGCGTCAACCCCTGTCGCATCGCACCAAGGCCGCAACTGATCCACTTCATACAAGCTATACTAAGACTTCCCCGTCACAGAGGGTGCCAAGACCTCTACTGATGGGGAATAATTGTATATTTGCAACTCTTCACTTATGGTCTTTTCCGGCTATTTTCATCTTTGTCATCAGCTCAGTACATCCTCCAGCACATTTCTTCTTCCAAAGTCGAAACCACCTCAAGAAATCTTCAGAATAAAATTCGGAAATCATTTCAAAACAACTTCTTCGTATTTTCGTTAATTTTGCATTCAACATAGTCGCATAATAAACATGGAATCATCCATATACAGTTATTCACTTTGTATTGCACTGCCGTTGATGTTGTTCTTCAGCTTTTATTTTTTGTTGGCACCAACTCCGAATAAAGCTATTTTCAATAATTATCGGCGCTCCAGACGGATTATGGGTGTAGCCATACTGCTACTTGCGGCTAACTATTCAGTACATTTCTTTTGGGGAATCAGGTTCAAAGATGCCAATTTCGCTATTCTGATGAACCTATCCACTTATTTCCTGTGCTATTGGCTGTTCAGTTCGGCCCTCACCACTCTGCTCAACCGCTTCTATATCACCAAACGTCGGTTACTGACGCATATCTGCCTATGGATACTATTTTCCATCCTTTCCGCCGTCGTTCTGCTGACGTTACCCGAGGGCGGACTACAGACAACCGCGATGTTTGTCTTGGCGGCATGGTTGATTATCTACGGGCTGTTCCTTACACGCAGGCTTCTGCGGACCTATCACGAGGTCATCCGCGTTTTCGATGACACCCATGCGGACGATATCGGAGCCTATATCAAATGGCTCTCCATCTTCACCTACTGGGCTGTCATATTCGGAGTGGGATGCGGCCTGCTTACTTTCTTGCCTGATAAATACGTCTATATCTGGATTCTGTCTTCAGTACCGTTCTACATTTATCTTTTCCTTTGCTATATGAACTATCTACTGTTTTACGAACAAGTGGAAAATGCAGTGGAAGATGGAATGACTTCTGAAGAGGATAACCTTCTATATGATACCTCAAACCAGGAACAGACACACAGGCAAGAGACTCCTTTTTTTTATGCGGAAATAGCAGGGAAAATCAAAGATTGGATTGAGTCCGAAGGTTATGTCCAATCTGGCCTCACAATAAAGGAACTTTCAAATGTGCTTCATACCAACCGCACCTATCTGTCAGAATATATCAAAACAACGTATAGGACATCGTTCCGCGATTGGATTTGTGGTCTCCGCATCAATTATGCGAAACACTTGCTTACGCAATATCCGAGTCTGACGGTTGCTGACATTTCTGAAAAATCCGGCTTTCTGTCTTCAAGCCATTTCATCAAGCAGTTCAAAGAGAATGTGGGCTGCACCCCCGTAAAATGGAGGAAAGCAGTAGCGAGATTATAGATGCGTTGTGGTCAGCAAAATAGCCTAAACGACAGAAAATAGTCTAAATCACAATACTAAAATAGTCTAAACCACAAAGATGTACGATTCTGACAATTGAGCCAAAATTAATAGTTACGAATCGGTCTGAAATAAAATCTTTTCGCTTATTTTGATGCTGAGATTCCAAATTGGAAATAAAAAAGCATATAAGAATGAGCAAAAAAATTCTATTCACTATCTTGTTTTTGTGGCTGCAATCGGCGATGTTTTCTGCTTTTGCGCAGCAGAAAATAGACACAGTATATACTTTCCGATTTGTGCCGCAGAAGGATATATTCTATGTACCATGGAATGGTAATGACACAGAGCTTGACCGTCTGTTAGCGTGCATTGAAAGCAACAAAGCGGACATTCTTAACGGCAAACTGCCGCTTCTGGTTGACGGCTACTGCAATTCGAAGGACATCGATACCGAGAACCTTGCTATGGCGAAGATTCGTTCCAATCGTGTGAAATCAGAGTTGATCACACGGAAAGGACTGAGTGAACACAACTTCATCACCCACAATCATGCCTCAGAGGGTGATTTTGTCATCGTACGCATGACGATACCAGCCAAAGAAACGGCAGTAACAGAACCGGAAACCCGACGCAAGGCTGAAGCGGGAACACAATGCAAGGCTGAAGCCGAATGCTTAGAAGCAGAGGATCGAGCCGAACAGGAACGGCAAAATATCATCGTTACCGATACTTCACCGGAAACCAAAATCCCAACCGACTATCATTTATCACTGCGCGCCAACCTGCTGCGTTGGGTAGCCCTCACGCCCGACTTTGGCGTCCAGTGGCGCATCAGCCCGTCATGGGGAATATCCGTGAGCGGATCGTGGACTTCATGGTCGTGGAATGACAAAGACAGAAGATACGCCCTATGGGAAGTGACACCGGAACTCCGATATTATATTGGCAAAGAGAAGTGCGGCTACTTCGGTGCTATGTTCAAGACGGGACAGTTCAATTACAAGTTCTCCGCATCAGGCAAGCAGGGCGAGGTGATTGGTGGAGGACTAACTGGCGGTTATATGCTTAAGCTAAACAATGCCCTCTCGCTCGATTTCTCAGTGGGCATAGGGGGTCTCTATACCGATTATGAAAAGTACATGGTCATCGACAATGTGCGCGTGCATCGTGGAAGCGAATACAAGAATTATTGGGGCATAAACCACCTTGGTGTATCACTCATATGGAACATATTTTAAATAAGGGAGGAAATAGAATGAAAAGCAACCGACATATATTCCTTACATATTTGGCTTGTGTGACCGCCATAGTATTCGTATCATGTGTGAAAGACAAGCTCTATGACACAGCACATCCAGACCGTGGGGCGGTTGTCGTAACCACTGACTGGAGTGGAAAGAGCACAGAGGCGGACATACCACAAGCATACACCTTGCGCATCGATGGGAGAGAACAAAACGCGAGCAGCGCGGCAACCAATGTGTTCGCCGCGCTGCTCGCGCCCGGTGACTACAACCTGACGGTGTACAATTCCCCGGAGGGAATTAGTATCGACGGAAACAAGACAACGGTGAATCTGGTGGATCTGACGGGTGCTATAGAGCCGCATCCCGGCTACCTCTTCGCCTCGTACCAGGGCATCAGCGTCGCGGCGGACGACACACTGCACGTCACCACCCCGATGAGTCAATACGTACGCAGGCTCGACATAGAACTGACCGCCACCGAAGGTGACTACAGCCGAGTACAATCTGCTACGGCAACGCTCTCCGGTGTGGCTTCGGCAGCGGATATGGCAACAGGTGACCGGAGTGCAGCGGCACAAGTAATAAACGCTTTCAGGCAAGAGGGCAACAAGTTCACGCTTTTTTTCCGGCTACTCGGCATCGTCCCGACGAAATCACAGACCTTGACGGTAGACATCACATTCAACAATGGAGACATGCAGCAGGTGGTGAGCGACCTTACAGAGGCCATTAAGGACTTCAATAACGGTGTCAAACCGGTTAAACTCATGGGCAATCTGCATCTGCCAGTAGAGGTCGAGGTGACAGGCGCAACCATCTCGGACTGGACCGACGGTGGTAGCCATTCGGGTGATGCAACAATGTAGTGTGTCTGAAAGCCACTAACGTGCATTAGACGTAAGCACGGTGGCACGCGATATAAATGCTCAGCTGTCCGCATTGCAACGGGCGGTGGCACAAAACGAAATAAATAAGGATAATATGAGAATAATAAGGAACATAGAGAGAAGGCCGTGGCAGCACATCAGCGAATGGTTGTTGATTGTGGTACTCTTCTGCGAAGCATTCTCTTCCTGTAGCAGCGATGATGAAAGCACTACGCCCCTGCCCGACGGTAAGTATCCGCTGCTACTGACGGCGGAGGTGTCGCAGCCACAGACCCGCGCCGCAGGCAAGGACACGTGGACGGGCGGAGAGGAAATCATAGTGAAAATGAAAGGTGAGTTTGGCAGCAAAACATACGTGATGGATGCCGCTGGCAACGCTGTCCCGAAGGATGCCGATAACGCCTTCTATTGGAAGAACACCGATGAGGACCGCATCTCGGCATGGACACCAGACCTGGAAGTAGAAACGGATATTTCCGACCAAACCAAGGGGTACGCTGCTTTCGATGTCCTATACGCTAGTACCATAGGACGTTATGACCAAGCCATAAACCTCCGTTTCGTACACCGCATGGCTAAAATAGAAGTGACGCTCAAGACAGGCGAAGGCATTACAGAAGAGGAACTGAAGGGTGCAACCGTCACCATTTTCGGAGACCCACTAACGCACTCAACCGCCGGCTTGGTTGCACCGGGTAACCAATCGGACGGTGAGATAAAGCCCTATTACGACGCCGCAACGAAGAAATACGAATCTTTGGTGCCGCCACAGGATATGACGGGCAAGCCGCTCATCCGAATAAACATAGGCAGCAACGCCTTTACCTATACTCCCGACACAGAAGCTGCCGGCAAATTTGATTATTTTGGTGGCAAGCGATATGCCTACACCATCACCGTGAAGGCTGACGGAATAGATGTCAGGACGGTGACGGGTGCAACATGGGGCTATGACGGCGAGGAGGATGTCGCCTCGGCGCGGCTCTTCAAGGCCGACGAGCTGAAGGTGGGCGACTACTTCTACTCCGACGGGACGTGGAGCGACGGCGGACTGCGCAAGCAATATGCTGACGGAAGCGTGGTGACGGCAGACCCAAAGCCCGACCCCATGGAGGGAAAGACCGTCGTCGGCATCGTGTTTCAGACCGACCCGAGCCGCATCGGAGCTACCGAGAAGGCCAAACTGGGCGCTGGAAAGGTGCATGGGCTGGTGATGTGCGTGAAGAATGCGGCGACAGGCCAACGTTGGAATCCTGAAAATAAGGACGCGGGGCTTACAAAATGCCAGACGAAAGCCGAGAACTACAACGACATCAGCGGTTACGGAAATGGTGAACATATCCGGTCCAGTCGCGGCAACTTCGACAATTACCCCGCGTTCAAGGCTGCCGATGATTATAGCAGCACCTGCCCTGTCCCCGCAACCACTACGGGCTGGTTTATTCCTTCCTCCGGACAGTGGTGGGACATACTGCAAAATTTAGGCGGTTGTCCGGCTTTGGCGGACGTAACCCAGCAAACCTCGTCGGACAGCAATTATTTATATTGGGGAGGTCAAGGCGATGTCCCCGCTGCTTTAAACGCGTGGATGGAGAAAATTGCAGCAGACAACAAAAGTAATTTTTACAGCAACGAGTGGTTCTGGTCCTCGTCGGAGGATTCGGAAAACCAAGCACGGACCTGGTGCTTCGGCTCAAGCGGGTTTGTGGTCAGTGTTCAGAACGCTAAGGACCGCTTCCTCCTTGTGCGTCCCGTCCTTGCTTTCTAATCTGTTTTATCTATTACGAACATGAATATGAAGATACTAAACATATACCATCTTTTGCAAGCCGCATTGCTCCTACTGTTTGCCTCCTGCACGCAAGAAGAGTTCCCTGCCACACAAGACAATGCACAACAACTCGCCATTTCCGTGACCGACGGAGGCTATGCGTCGGCTGAGGATAAAACGACTCGTGCGGTAGAGAACGGCTACACCACCGAGTTCACCGAGGGCGATGCCTGCGGGCTCTTCGTCACGCGCGGATGGGGCATAGACAAGAAGATGGTCTACGCCAATGTGAAGCTCACCGCCGAGACCGACGCCGCCACGGGGCAGCTCGTATGGAAGCCCGAGGCGGGCACGACGCTTGTGGGAGGGCTGGAGAATGAGGACTACCACCTCTATTACCCCTACCGCCCCGACCTGGACGAGCAGCTCATCAGCAGTATGCTGGAGTACGCGATGCAGAATCCAAGCAGGCATTTCCTTTACCCGCTTGTAAATGATTGGCAGGTGAAGGCCGACCAAAGCACCCATGAGGCCTACGCCGCCTCCGACCTGATGACCGCCTCTTGCACGCCCACACGGGACAACGGCACGCTCCGGCTCGACTTCGTCATGAGCCATGCCTTGGCGTTGGCCGTGATCGAACTGCCGAAGACGGTCTATAAGTTTACCGACGCGCGGGTGCCCGACTACACCGTTGCGCCGGCAGCCACGTTCACTGGCGCCGCCCAACCGCTGCGCATGGCCGACGGCTCCTACCGCTACGTGCTGCCAGCTTCCTTGCCGACGATAGAGGGAAGCTACGACGACGGGGAGCCCCGGGGCTTCTCCATCACCCCCTCCGAACCCATCTACGGGACATACAAGAGGTACAAGGTGGACGGCGCGATGACAACCCAAAAGAGCTACACCATACAGCGGGGCGACTATCTGCTGGACGACGGACATCTGCTGCCCAAGGAGACCGCCCTCACAGCGGAGCAGAAGGCCAAGGTGGCGGCCATCGTCTTCTGGACACCCGCCGAGACCGACCCGTCCGGCAGACAAGAGCCCGCATCGCTGGCCGACGACAAAGTCATGGCGAAGGACTTCCCCCACTGCACGCACGGGCTGGCAGTGGCCATGAGGAACATCGCCAGCAGCATACCGTGGCAGGACAACTCCCTGGAAGATGAAGCCAGCGTGTATGCCTACCAAAACAGTACGCCGGAGCTCAACCCGTCGGCTTCGGACTACAGCTCCATTGCCGCACATGAGGAGGATTGGTGGAAAGGCTTGCAGATGATCCTCGGCTACCAGAACACGAAAGTGCTGCTGGCATACAACCGCCATTGCGATGACGCCCACTACAACACCAAGGTCATTCCCGCCCAGGAGCTCATCAACTTCCGCAACGCCACGCCCGCGCCGGAAGGCAGCACAGGGTGGTATCTCCCCTCGGGGAAGGAGCTGCACATGCTTTTCTGCAAGGACGAGGACATTATGCATACTGGCCAAGTCTACTTCGCACTCGAGACCAAGGGCATCGTCAACGATGCGGTGGCTGCCGCAGGACGCGGCGAACCACTGGCCAATTATTCTTATTGGTCCTCCACAGAAGGCGCAACCTATGGCTTAGCCTACATCTTCGCCATCCAACCCATGGTCAGCAAAGGCTATGTAAAAACTGATCCGAAGGCGGCCAACCACTACCTCCGCGCCGTGTGCGCCTTCTGATCTGGCGATGCTTTGTGTGTTTTCTCAATGGCGCTTTTACAAAATAGGCAGGATGACGGACGGCTTGGCGGCTGCCCCCCCATCCCACCGTGGTTGCATGGCCATGCTCTCGGGCGGAAAATCAAAAAACCTCCCCCGTTTTTCAAAATGTGCGAAATTCAAAAACTATCAATAATCAATTGACATACAAGTAGTTAAAGCCATGAAAAATAATCCCAAAAAGGCCGTTTGTGTACACACGCAGGAGCCATTTCCTTACACATTGGCAATGTCTGGAAATGGCTATAAAGTTGACTCGCGAAATATGTATCAAATCATATCGAACAAGGCGTGGTCTGCCCCGTACAGGATCAAAGATTGGCGACAGGAATGAAGGTGAGGGTGCTGTGATCTGGTGTTCCGTCTGGCTTCAGCTTGGTCACCACTCGCTGATTTTCGGTCGTGACACCGAAATCGTCATCGTTGGAGATGCAAATCACCGAATCCTCCACAACAGCCATTCCCTCTATCTTGTCGTGGTCATAGCCGGGACAAGCAGCCAGCACATCCACAACCAGTCGCTTTTTCAGCAGCCCTGCCCCGCAGGCGGGTATGTCTACCTTGAAAATGCGCTTGAATCCTTTCCCGTCCTTCGGGAACTTCCCGTCTCGCTCAAGCACGAGCAAGGAGGAGTCGCCCAAGGCGCAAATTGCGCTCACACCCTGCGCCTCTTCGGACAGCGGGTAGTCGAAATCCCGGACCTGCCCCGACCTGTCCATCTCGAACAATGGCAGGACCCGTTCCTTACTACCTTGCAACGGTGATTGAAGCATGCCGTATATCGCCCCAGTGGATTTCCTCATGCAAAGTCCTTCCAGCCCCCTGTTGGGACAGCGTTGGGCATACCGACCTGGTAGCCCGCCATTTAGCGGTGACAACTTCCGCAGCAGCCTGCCGTCCTTAGAGAAGTGCATCAAGTAAGGGCCATATTCGTCGCTCACCCAAAATGTACCATCTGTATCCAAAGCCAGGCCCTCGGGGTCTATCCCGCGTCTGTTGCCATCAAGCGAATGTCCCGACATATCAAAAGCAAACTCTCCGGTGGTGCCATCGCCTATTCTTTCGGGCAGACCCGTAAACGGAGTCCCGTCCGCCTCGCATAGCCGCACGGTTCTCACCCTCACCAACGAATCGCCCTGTAACTTGAACACGCCTATGTGGGGGTTAAACCCAGGATTGAGGAATACCTTGCTTTCCTTTGTGGGACCGTCCACGTTAGGGCCGCGATCCGTAAGCAGCCAATACGTGCTGTCCGCTGCATCATAGGCCAGATCCGAACCGTAACCGCCATAGAGCACCTCCGCATCTCCACTTTTTACGGAAGTATATGGAATTACCACGCTCTGGCAACGCTCCCCAGTAAAAGAAAAAAAGGCAGTCCCGCAAAGCAGGACTGTCGATAATGACTTAAGACCAACCATAGCCTGTTATTTCGTTTTCTTGCCGTTGTTGCTTGCGTTCTTCGACACTTCGACAAACACAACCAACTCAGCAGCTCCGTCGGATTTGCGGCCGTAGCTGTAAATCTCGCCATCTGCGAATTTAGGAGTGACCACCTCATCTACAGTTTTTTTGTCCTTGTCGAAAAGGAACACCTTGTCTCCGCCCTTGCCTAATCCGAAAGACGGACCATCGGTGTTATTCTTCTCCACATTGACCGTCAAGAACGACTTGGCCTTGATCACCGTGCCGGACTTGAAGGTGAAGCGGTCGCCCTCCTCCATCTTGTCATCGAGCATGCTGAAGCCGCTGAGGTCGAAATCCTTGTCAGTCGAATTGTAAAGCTCGATGAAATCCTTCGTCTCGTCCCAATTCAACGTAGGCTCACCTTTCTGGTTGTTGGTAAACACCTCGTTGACATAGATGCCATACGTATTCACGATTGTTTGCTTTTCCTTCGCGCCATCGTTGCTCTTGCCCTTAGTGAGTTCCACAAATATCACCCACTCCTTCGCACCATCGGTCTTGCGGCCGTAGGTCTCACCTGTGGACAGGCTAGGAGTCTTCACCTCGTCGATGACACTGAACTTGTCGTCGGCCAGCACAATGGTCTCTTCGTTCTTGCTCAATCCCCACGACGGATAATTAGTCGGATCATTGTGGAGGTTCTCCTTGTCGCACTCGATGACCAAAAAGCCTTTCGGGGAGATAGACTTGCCGGAAGGAATCGTCCAAGCCTCGGCCTGCCCGCCGCCTTCCCACAACTTCAAGCCGCCCACTTCGACCGTTTCCGAAGAAGCGTTGTAAAGCTCAATATAGTCGAGGTCGTTGATATCCTTCTGGTCACTGAACGTGTAGACTTCGTTTACGAACAGCTTGCCCACGAGCGAAGAAGACGGCACTGCCGAACCATTGCTGCGTCCCTTCGTGCCGTTCGCTACGACTGTCCAGTCGCCAACCCCATCTGTCTTCCTAGAATAAGTCTCGCCATCCGCCAGCTTCGGCACAATCACGTCATCTATAATGGAATAGTTATCGTCCAGCAACTTTATCTCATCGCCACCGCTGCCTATACCAAATTCGAACGAAGAGCCTTTTTCAAGGACCAAAAAGCCTTTTGCGGGAATCTTGGTATCGGAAGAAATTGTGTATTCCTCTTCTGCCCCCTTGCTATCCTGCAAATGGAAGCCAGCGAGAGACACTTCCTTGTCGGTAGAGTTGTAAAACTCCACCCAATCGTTACCGCTCGAACATACCTCGTTGATATAGATACCCTTGACGCCCGACGGGACATTCAAATCGTCCTCGCTATCGTCCTTGCAAGAATAGAAAGATGTCGCTGTAGCGCACAAGGCGAAAGCGTAAATGATTTTCTTGTTCATAAATTAATTGTGTTCAATGATTGCACTTTGAATTAGAAAGAAATCATGCAGCGGAGCTGCGTGATATGGAAATCGATGCCACCTACTCTGGCTTCGCTCAGCTTATTTCCCCCAATGGTGATATGCCCCTTGTCATCGGCATACTTGTCGTTGTCCATGAAGGTATAGTTCAGCCCCAGCATCAGATTGTTGACCGGATACCAGTTAAGGTTCACACTGTAGCCATAAGCCGAACCTCCGGTTATCGGTGCTGCCTTGTCGTGGAAATCGTTCAGATTCACATGGCTCACCCTTCCCACCAGTTCCAGCTTTCCACCCTTGCGGCTCACTGTGGACGGGGCGAACTCTGCATCCTCGGGCGCATATTTGCGTTGCTCTCCCAAAATCATGTATGAAGCCGTGGCGTACCAGCCATTGAACTCCGCGTTATTGAGGTTGATGTGTCGCTCGCCATCCTTGCGGTAGCGCGAAAGCGAGGTGAATGTATACTCACCATAGGCAAGCAGTTTCTGCCACTTCACAGCCACTTCCAAACCGTAAGTTGCATAGTGGTTGGCATTCGGTATCTCTACCCTCACGAACCTCCGCCTATCGGTGCGGCTTTCCGGGAACGTGCGGAACTCGACTATCCTGTCCTCCTTCCCTCCTCCGTCCGGAGTGCGGTACGTGGCGTAGCCGCCTAGGTGGAGCGTCAAATTATCGTTATTAACAGGGGAAGTCGCCACACGGCCGGTAAACGAATACCCGTCGCTGCCACGGTTCTTCTCTTTCTGCAATATGTCCACCTGCTGGCCGAACACACCGCCTGAAGCCCACCAATGGTTGCCCCACCCCGTAGCGGCGATTCCGAGGCGTCTGCCGCCGGCAAACATCTCCACCGACATGGGCCGCTCGTTAGACACCAGATAGCGCGAACTGGTAAGCCTCTCCATACTCATGGGCTCTTTGAAATGCCCTGCCTGCACGGACCAATGTTCGTTGAACTTATAGCCCACGTACATATCTTTCAGCTCGACCTCATTGTAAGCGAAGTCCACATCGAACTCCGCAAACCAGTTATCGAACAAGGTGGCTTTCACGCCGAAGCGCGCACGGCGTATGCTTACCCCGTTGTTGAACCGGAACTTGCCATCGTCCTCTTCAAGGTCGTTGTTGGGCTTCGACTCCAAACCGGCGACAGATTCTGTGGGAGTATAGAACGACAAGTCGGTGTAAATCCTGTTGTCGAATTGAATCTTAAATTTGTCGTTGCTAGTGGCCACGTGCAACTTCCCATTTTTGAAATACGCCTTTGCTGGAATCTCATTATTATCATCGGACACAGCAGCGGATTCATTGGATTGCGCCATTGCCGGCAAAGGCAACAACACAGCCGCTAAGATTAACAGATGCTTCATATTGAATTTTTATGAAGCAAATGTACCACCTTGATGTTGCAGAAATGTAACAGAGCCGTTAAATTCACGTGGCATTTGCAGTGTCGTTCTCCTCTCTATTAGCCTCATACCATAAATCCGGAGGCAAGACACCTCCTCTGGCAAGTTCACCGGCACCAGCATCAACCGCAAGAGCATCGCATCTCTCATTCTCCGGATGGCCTGCGTGGCCTTTCAGCCAATGACACGTGACATGATGGCGGGCATACTCCTTAAGAAAATCCTGCCAGAGGTCAGGATTCTTGACTTTTGCAAATCCTTTAGAACGCCATTTGTTGAGCCATCCTTTGCTTATCGCATTTACCACATATGAAGAGTCACTCCACAACTCCACGTTGGCATTTTCCCACTTGATTGCCCTTAGGCCCACTATCACCGCAAGAAGTTCCATCCTGTTGTTGGTCGTAAGGCGAAATCCTCCTGAGAGTTCCTTGCGATATGGACCACACTTGAGTACTACACCATAGCCTCCAGGGCCCGGATTGCCGCTTGCAGCACCGTCAGTATAAAGGTAAATTGTCGGTTTATGAGATTCTTCCATACGCGGATTTCATATTATCCAAATTTACACAAAATAAGAGGACGAGCCAAAGGAAAACTGACTCGCCCTCTATCCTATCATGAGACCTAAACTCGGCTATTGTGCTGCTTTGACATCGTTGCCCTTAGAGGCAATCTTGTCGAATTCCCCCTCTGAGAGCATCTTGCATGTCCCGTTGAAATTGGCCCCGAGCTCGACTACTATCTTGCGTACGTGAATCTCGCCTTCCACACTGCATGTATCCTTGAGTGTGAGGGTATCCTTTGCATATACTGACCCTGTGCTCTTGCCCCAGAAGTCAGCATTTTCGCAGATAACATCGCCCTTGATCACCGCTTTCTCTCCTACCACTACCCTACCTTTGGAGACAAGACGTCCTTCGAAACAACCGTCGATCCTTATATCTCCGGGAGAATCAATATCTCCCTTGATCTTTGTTCCAACTGAGATCCGACTAACCTCGTTGACATTTACATTGCTGTTATCTTGATTCTTTGCCATCATATAATCAAATTAAAAATGGAACTATACCAGACCCTTGCCGTGACAGTTCTTGTATTTGAGTCCGGAACCACAAGGACAGGGATCATTTCTTCCTATTTTCTTGTCGACATGAACTGGCATCTTGGTCTTGGGGGCACCAGCATTTGTACTGAGAGATGGATGCTGTGTCCTCATAGGTGCAGGATTGGGGCGCTGAGGCTCACGCGGAGGCTGAGCCTGCTGAGGATCTCTTAAGAATATTGCAGAACGAAGAAGGAAGGAGAGCACGTCCCTGTCAAGAGCCTCAAGCATAGATGCGAAGAGATTGTAACTCTCGATCTTATAGATCACCAACGGGTCTTTTTGCTCATAAGCCGCATTCTGTACCGACTGTCTGAGATCATCAAGATCCCTTAGCTGCTGCTTCCAGTGCTCGTCTATCTGATGGAGAATAATTGTCTTGCTGAGAGACTTGGCGAGCTCCTTGCCACCGGACTCATATGCCTTCTTAAGATTGAATGCCAGATTGAGGACTTTGCGTCCATCGGTAATAGGTACAGCGATATTCTGCCATTTGTCGCCCTGATTTTCATATACATCCTTGATAAACGGATACACTTTCTCAATCATTGCATCCATTCTTCTGTCATAGGCCTCCTTCATATGCTTTGTCAGGGCATCCTTAAGAGCCTCCGGTTTGGCCTGAGAGAAGAAATTCTCGTCAAATCCGGGGTCTATCGAAAGCTGCGCCATAAGATACTGGCAGAAATCATCGTATGACATGTCACGAGCCTTGTCTATTATAACCTCAGCAGCATCGATCATCATGTTCATCACATCTATCTCGATACGCTCTCCGGATATGGCATTACGTCTCCTGGCATATATGGCTTCCCTCTGATAGTTCATCACGTCATCATACTCAAGAAGTCTCTTTCTGATGCCGAAATTATTCTCCTCTACCTTGCGTTGCGCCTTCTCAATGCTGGACGAGAGCCACTTATTCTCAAGGACATCTTCATCCGTCATCTTCATACTGTCAAGTATTGACGCGATCTTGTCCGAACCGAAAAGCCTCATCAGCTTGTCCTCAAATGATACGTAGAAAGCTGAAGAACCCGGATCCCCCTGTCGTCCCGCACGTCCACGCAACTGTCTGTCGACACGGCGGCTGTCATGTCTCTCAGTACCGATAATCGCAAGTCCGCCGGCCTTCTTGACTTCAGGCGAAAGCTTGATATCCGTACCTCGGCCGGCCATATTGGTGGCAATAGTCACGCAACCTGTCTGCCCGGCCTGCGCCACGATCTCCGCTTCACGAGCAAACTGCTTGGCATTGAGGACATTGTGAGGAATACCGCGCATCTTAAGCATTCTGCTCAGAAGCTCTGAAGTATCCACATCTGTCGTACCGACGAGTACAGGCCTCCCTACCTTGCGAAGTTCTTCAATCCTGGCTATCACCGCAGCGTATTTGGCCTTCTTGGTCTTGTAGATCTTATCCTCCTCATCTACCCTTATGACTGGGCGGTTAGTTGGAATCACAACAACATCAAGCTTGTATATAGACCAGAACTCCCCTGCCTCAGTCTCTGCAGTACCTGTCATACCTGCAAGCTTGTGGTACATTCGGAAATAGTTCTGCAGAGTTATAGTTGCAAATGTCTGTGTGGCAGCCTCTACCGTTACGTTCTCCTTAGCCTCTACAGCCTGGTGAAGTCCATCACTCCAGCGGCGGCCCTCCATTATACGTCCGGTCTGCTCGTCTACAATCTTGACCTTTCCGTCAACTATGATATAGTCAACGTCTTTTTCAAACATCGCATAGGCCTTTAGCAGCTGGCTTACACAGTGGACACGCTCGCTTTTGAGTGCGTAATCCTCCATTATAGTGTCCTTCTTCGCCTGCTTCTCGGCCTGAGGAAGATCACTTTTCGCTATATCTGCTATCTGAGAGCCAACGTCCGGCAATACAAAGAACTGAGAGTCTGCAACTTCAGAGGCAAGGACGTCATGTCCTTTGTCTGTCATGTCTACCGCATTCTGTTTCTCATTGATTACGAAGAACAGAGGATCTGTAATCTCCGGCATCTGCCGCTCATTGTCTTGTATATAGAAATTCTCAGCCTTCTGCATCAGTTGCTTCATGCCAGGTTCGCTTAGGAACTTAATGAGCGGCTGATACTTGGGAAGACCTTTGTAACAACGGAAAAGCAATTTGCCGCCTTCGTCCTCTTTCCCTTCGGCAATGGCTTTCTTAGCCTCGTTAAGAGTCTTGGTAACGAGAGCCTTCTGGTTGGAATAAAGTCTCTCTACATAAGGACGAAACTGCTTGTACTGTTCATCATCCTGAGTCTTGGCCACAGGACCAGATATAATAAGAGGAGTCCTCGCGTCATCAATAAGCACGGAGTCTACCTCATCTACAATAGCAAAATGATGCTTGCGCTGTACAAGGTCCTGTTGTCTGACGGCCATATTGTCCCTCAGATAGTCGAAGCCGAATTCATTATTGGTACCGAAAGTAATGTCGCACTCGTATGCTCTCTTACGAGCCTCGCTATTGGGCTCATGCTTGTCGATACAGTCTACCGAAAGGCCGTGGAACATATAAAGCGGCCCCATCCACTCCGAATCTCGTTTGGAGAGATAATCATTGACCGTAACCATATGCACTCCCTTTCCAGCGAGTGCATTGAGAAATACAGGCAAAGTTGCCACGAGAGTCTTTCCTTCACCGGTTGCCATCTCGGCAATCTTGCCTTGATGCAGAATAATACCGCCCCTTATCTGGACGTCATAGTGCACCATGTCCCAGGTAACCTCGTTGCCTCCGGCCATCCAATGATTCTGCCAGATAGCCTTGTCACCTTCTATCTTTACAAATTCCCGTGTCGCTGCAAGATGTCGGTCAAATTCGGTCGCTGTCACTTCAACGACCGGATTCTGCGCAAACCTGTGAGCCGTAGATTTCATTATAGCGAATGCCTCAGGAAGTGCTTCATTCAAAGCTTTCTCAATCTCGGCATCCTCTTCTTTGACAAGTTTGTCCGCCTCGGTAGCCAGAGCCTCCTTTTTGTCTACAGGGATATCCTTCTCAAGTTCATCTTTAATCTCAGCGATCCTTTTTTCGAAAGGCTCCTCACATCCTTGTATTTTCTTCCGCAGGGACTGCGCTCTCTCCCTCAACTCATCATTGGAAAGTTTATCAATCTCTGTGTAGGCCTCCAGCACTTTATTAAGAATAGGAGTGATCTTCTTCATGTCCCTCTCGTTCTTGGTACCGAATACCTTTCCTATTATGTCAATCAATGCCATAAATATCGTTTTTTAGTCCAATCCTACAAATATAATAAATATTCAAGAAATACCCGAACTCATTGCTTGAATCTTCCCTTGGAAGTAAATTTTTATGACACGCTTGAAATGTGTAATTTTGAGAGTTAAATACCGCCGCCGCTTGGTCCTTACTTCAGGAGGAGGCTGCATGCGGATATACTAAGTACAGACAATATGCAAGCTATAATATTGGCGGCTCTGCTGATGGCAAGCCAGCTTTATGCGCAACAGCAGACACAGAATCCCGCCATCACACGGCACGATACCATTCACACTAATCCCGACCAACAAGCCGGCCAACTGTTCGTAGAGGCCGAAAGTTTTGCCGAAAAAGGAGGTTGGAAGACAGACCAGCAGTTCATCGACCAAATGGGATCGTCTTACCTTATAGCGCACGGTATGGGCGTCCCTGTGTCTGACGCCACAACCAACGTTCATTTTCCCGCGCCTGGTGTCTACTATGCATATGTACGTACTTACAATTGGACCTCACCGTGGAGTACGGCAAAGGGACCGGGACAATTCCGCATTTCTGTGAACGGAAAGCAACTGGATGCTACTTTGGGAGACACTGGAAATAGCTGGATGTGGCAGGAAGCAGGCAAGGTGCATGTGAATGACGTTGATGCTACCGTTTCCTTGCACGACCTGACCGGATTCGATGGACGCTGCGATGCTCTCTACTTCACAACACAACGTGGAGCACTTCCACCGTCAGATCGAGTCGGATTGGCAGAATTCCGCCGACACGCCTTGCGACTGCCCGACACGCCTCCTACTGCTGGGAAATACGATATGGTCGTAGTGGGTGGCGGTATAGCCGGTATAAGCGCAGCCGTCGCCGCCGCTCGTTTAGGATGCAAAGTGGCCTTACTAAACGACCGTCCAGTATTGGGCGGCAACAACAGTTCCGAAATACGAGTACATTTGGGAGGACGCATTGAGGTTGACCCCTATCCTGCCTTGGGAGGATTGCAAAAGGAATTCGGTCCTTCCAAAGTTGGCAACGCTCAACCGTCCGAAAACTACGAAGACTGGAAAAAACTGGACATCGTCCAACGGGAGAAAAACATAGACCTGTTTCTCAACTATCGGGGCGTGGCCGTAGGCATGGAAGGAAACCGAATATCCAACATCACCGCCAAACATATTGAAACTGGCAAAGAACTGTTGTTCGAAGCACCTATCTTTGCCGATTGCACAGGTGATGGTACCATCGGCTATCTGGCTGGGGCCGACTGGAGGATGGGACGCGAGGCACGTAGCGAATTCGGTGAAGATCTAGCGCCAGAACAGGCAGACAAGAAGACATTGGGAAGTTCTGTCCAATGGTACTCAGTAGAGACAAAAAAGAACAGTAGGTTTCCTCTGTTCGAATACGGTATAAAATTCGATGAGACAAACGCTGAACTGACAACCAATGGGGAATGGACTTGGGAAACTGGAATGAACCAAAACCAGATAGATGACTTCGAGCGTATCCGCGACTATGGTCTTCTTGTGATCTATTCCAACTGGAGCTTCCTGAAAAACAGGCTAAAAGAGAATGATGCCTACCGCAACCGTCGCCTCGAATGGGTTGCCTACATCGCGGGAAAGCGTGAATCGCGCCGGCTACTAGGCGACTATATTCTCAAAGAAGACGACATCCGCAAGAACGTCTTCCACGAAGACGCATCCTTCTCCACTACTTGGAGCATCGACCTACATTGGGAAGATCCCGACAATAGCCGGAAATTTCCGGGACGGGAGTTCAAATCCGTCACCGAACATATCCTCATCTATCCCTATGCTGTGCCCTACCGGTGTCTCTACTCGCGCAACATCGAGAACCTCTTTATGGCAGGACGGGACATTAGCGCCACTCATGTAGCACTGGGTACCATCCGCGTAATGCGCACCACAGGAATGATGGGCGAAGTTGTAGGAATGGCCGCCTCGCTTTGCAAACGATTCGGAGAAACACCGCGCGGCATCTATCAACATCATCTTGACGACTTGAAAGCCCTTATGATCCAAGGTGTGGGCGGAGTCGGATACCCCAACAACCAGCGATACAACGAAGGCGGCAGACTGAAGGAGAAGCCACAAGTCATTCAGGGAGTAAAGGATCCCGATGCCATCATTTTATAACCTATTACCATCAATATGAATCCACCTCGCAAAAAACCTTCCTCATTTGACATCTTGCCCGCAAGGCAACAAACTTAGCACAAACCACCCATCATCCGGTTGGTGGGGGCATTCCACATACACTTTATGCGTGTGCATAAGAGACATTTTTTATTCCACTTAGAAGCTGTTTTGAGTTGGTTTCCGAATTTTATTATGAGGATTTTTCGGGGCCGCCACGACTTTGGAAGAAGGAGAGTACTATAGATACCGGGGTGATGACAAAGATGAAAATGGCCGGAAAGAACTATAAGAAGAGACGAATCATTTCAAAACAGATTCTAAGGCAATGGTCTTATACGTTTCGAGGAGGGATTCGACAATCCGGCATCTGTCATGGCGAGCCTTGGCAATGGCAAGAGCTTTGCCTGTAGACACACAGCCACACCTTACTGCCTCAATGACAGAGGTCAGGGCATCGGCAAAAGCTGATGCAGTCAGCGAATTTACCAAGACAGAGGACCCGTCACCATCAAGAAGGGTAGGAATCCCTCCGATTGCAAAAGCAACTATCGGGATGCCTGTCATCTGAGCCTCGCACACACTATTGGGACTATTATCCGCCAAAGAAGGATGTGCATACACAGTAGACTCGGAGAGGGCCTTACAGAGAGATGATGCATCAGCGACACCACAGAGTCTGACTCCCACATCATCCGGAGATATTCCAGTAAGTTTCTCATAGACAGATGCGTCCACATTGCCATAGACTTTCCAGGTGAAAGTCAGGCCACGAGACTTCAATATGGCTGCAGTACGCAGGACCATATCAAATCCCTTGTACGGTGCCTCGGAGATAACACTGACAATTTCCACCTCTTTAGCTTGAGGAGGATTCCATTTGCCTGCATTCCGGTAAAACTCGCTTCTCAAGATCTCGTCAACATGGAAATACTGAGCCTGCGGATTGGCCGCCAATACACAGGCTTTGTCCCACGCAGTCCTTCCGGCATAATACCTGACACATCGCATTATCCTCGCTTCTGTCTTTGCACGCCTTCTGAAATCAATATATCTGTAGACCCTGGCAAGTGCCTGTGCGGCCGAAGATGAAGCTGCAAAATAGCCTGCAGCCGATACGCCCTTTGGAAAATATGTCTTAAGATACTCACCGAGTATACCCTGAAGATGGACAACAACAGGGACACTCGTATATTTCACGACAAGTCCGAAGACTCTCTCTGTCCCGAAGACCTCTATTATATCTGGTTTGAAATCAGCTGCCACCCTAATACATTGAGATAGTATCTGCTTCTCCTCCCGATAGTTACCAAATAGAAGCTTGAACATACGACCCAGACGTCCGGTAAAAGAGTCTCGCATAGGAAAGTAAGTCACACCTTCATGACCTACCCGCCATTTAGATGGATTTCCTCTACCGACAAAGGCAACACCAAGCTCTACCTTGTCCTTAATCTCGTTTTCAAGGGAAGATATCCATCCGCCTCCATTGTATCGGCTTCCAGAAGATCTAACAGGAAATGTCCCTGACGCCATATCTCTTGCAAATCCGGAAGGCGTATTGGTAAACCACAGTACTCTCATCGGCTATACCTTACGTATGAATTTTGCAGGATTTCCGGCCCAGATCTCACCTTCGGGAATATCTTCAGTGACAACACTACCGGCTCCGACTATGCTTCTATCTCCGATTGTAACTCCTTTAAGCACTATAACCCTCGTCCCGAGCCATACGTCCCGGCCTATCCTCACAGGAGAAGACTTTATATTTGGCTTGTCAGACAACGGGCTGCGCCTCTGGGCGAAATCGATACTGTGAGCGTCATGGTCCATGATTATGCAATCTGCACCTACAGATGCATTGTCACAGACTGTTATGCTGTTCATAGCCCAGATTGCAGGGCTTGACATCCCCACATTGTCTCCAATCTCTATATGAGCCCCAGGAGCGGCACAGATACCTGCAGAAGCCGACCTTGAGAGTTTGTTGATGAACATACCCCCAGTTATATGCACATTGTCGCCAATGCGTATCTCCGCCCCTGAAGCCCTCATCACATATACTCGTCCTTCGATCACAGGATGACTTCCGAGCCGGACACCTTCAGATAGGAAGCGCAGACGATTGACAGTCCGCGATAGCCAAACAACGATTTTCCTTGGACGCCTCATAAGTGCAGCGCATAGATCTACCGGGGTCATCTGTCACCGAATTTACGGATCATCCCACTCTTCATGGCCGCATCAATCTCCTCTACGGACATTCGTTTCCCGAAATCGGCAAAGAACTGATGGTGGTTGGAGATTCTCTCGTATTTTGGTGGGAGCTGCATATAATCCCCGTATATAGAGCGCAATATCTTGTCATTGCCTATTGGCAGGCGCACCTTGAAGCCTTCGAAGTCGGCTTCAGTCCAGCTCTCAGCCCACTCTTTGGGGAAGCAGACTTTTCTTGATGGCGAGATTGCAGCCCAGGTAATATAATGATCTCCGTGAATACTGGCCATAGCCTTGTCAAGAGCGCAGAAGTCGTCTTTCAGAGCTGCAGCACGAGGACGATACAACACCGCATCAAGCAATGAAGGGATAAGATTGCGCATAGTTATGTCGTTGTAACGGCCGCTTCTCTTGTATTTACCGAATACCTTGTGATAATGGGACTTAAGCTCGTCATTCCTTGCCATATCCCCGTCAGTCTCGTCGAGAGGAAAAATATCCACGAACACACCTGTAACACACCGGTATTTCTCCTGCTCCCATATTGTGGACGAGTTGTCCGAAAATTTCAGATAAGGGAAAGGCCAATAATCCTGAGATACCCTCGGTCCTATGACAGAATATGATCCTTCATCTCCCTGTATAACCCCGTTATGAAGAAGAGAGCTTGAATCAGAGGCAACTCCATTTACGATTGCCACAAGCCTCTCATAGTCCGGCCTTGGCATATAAACGTCTATATCATCATCCCACGGTATCATGCCTTTGTGGCGCACTGTGCCGATTGCGGCTCCGAAAGCCATGAACCAACCGAGTCCGGCCTTGTCACAGAAGCGTGAGAAATCCCTCATCGTACGTAAAAGGATTGCCCTTCGTTTGTCATCCATTATATTATCGCATTATAGAAAAAGCCTCCAGTGCAGGTAACTAGAAGGTACGCAAGCGCTCGCGTGATACGAGAGATCACCTTTTCGATCCAGCCTCCGGAATAGCTACAACTTTCAAAGTTAATCATTTTCGGCAATTATAGACATACCCCAGCCATACACTGTATCTATCTTAGGCACCGCCACGCCATGACTGTGGGCTAGATCCCTTATAAACCTCAGCCCATACGGAAAATCTTCGGTAAAATACCTGCTTGCAAAATCTGGTATCCAACCATTGTCTCCTACCTGAATCATAGGTGCCATGATCCCCTTGAATGCCGGAATACTTGACAACTTGGATGCAAGAGAAGCGGCATCTACTGAGTCATAATACTCAGCTATCGGTTTTATGGCTCCGGAACGTACCGGGAGTACGGCAAGGAGAGAGAAGAATTCCCTATCCATCGCCATCAGAAGTTCTGCAGCATCAAGACTCCACCCCTCATAGAAAGGCAAAGGAGAAGGATAATACTGCCCTCTTCTCCATCCGGAAAACATAGAATACAGCCTCGATGTATGCAGAAGTGGATTACTGTTGGTAAGACTTGCTTCGAGGTAGTTTCCAAGCAGGGTTACCGGCCTTTGGAAGACTGTCTGCACCCATCTAGCGAAGTCAGACTTAGCCCCATAGTCTACATGTTCCACTGCGATTCCTAACGAATCCTTGTAGCCTAATATAGCAGCTGACCTGCCATATTCCCTGACTCTCGCTATGAAAGGTACTCTTTGGAATCCCCACAGCGGCTGGTTCTCGGGAAGCATCTTCAATGCATCGAAAAAGAAGCCTGTAGATGAGAAAATACACCCCACATAACTGTCAGGAGACAGATACGGTCTTATCTTCGCTATCTCTCCCTCTATCAGAAATCCAGGCAGACAGATCAGCACCACATCTGCTCCGGATACTGTCTCCAAGGGATCAGACGATATCACCGAGATATGCCCTCTTATCGATCTGCCTTCTGGCAGAGACACCTCCACATCATGAAGCCACATCTCGGGACGAGAAGTCAGCAGATTGACAGTGATGCCATCTTCTACTGACAGGAAAGCGGCAGTAACGTGTCCTAAAGCCCCACCCCCACAGATGCAGATCTTTTTCATAATGCTCTGAGTATTGCTGCAAGTCTCGAGTTGTCAGCCCTATCCCTTATGGCAAGACGGATAAACTGCCGTCCTGACATATTGCGCTTGAGAGAGCAGTCACTTATGATCACATCATGTTCTATCAGCTTACGGGTAAGCGAAGAAGCCGTAAATCGCGAAGTAACCTCGCAAAGAAAATAATTGGCCTGAGAAGGTATTACTCTAAGGTATGGTATCTCTTGAAGTTCTCCAAAGAAGATACTCCTCTCCTGGCGGAATTTGTCACAGGCTTTCATGTAGTCAGACTCATACTTACCGAAGATCTGCATGTAGAACTCGGCAAATGAATTGATATTCCATATACTCACTTCTTTCTTAAGATGGGATATCAAGGTCTTGTCTCCGCTCGCAAGAATCCCGAGTCTGAGTCCCGGCACTCCGTATGACTTGGATATGCTTTTGACCACCATCATGTACGGATAGGCCTCAAGTATGTCATCACGAAGAAGAGTTGTACCGTATACTTCGTCACCGCAGTGTCTGTCGGCAAAATCGGCGAATGATTCGTCAACAAGAAGCTTTATGCCTTCTTGCTCACACCATGCGGCAAGCTTGAGCACATCGGACACCGGCATGAACTGGCCAGAAGGATTGTCCGGATTGACAAGCACGATAACATCCGCTTTATTAGCAGAATAGAACGCTATCAGTTCTTCAGCGGTATATGAGAAATCATCTCGTGAAGACATGAATGGCACGATAGAAGAGTCGAGAAGCCTATTCGGGTATTCGTCGAAAGTAGGGAAAGCAATGCCCACCTTCGAGGTCACACATTCCTGCATGACGGAACGGATCAGCTCTGCCGCACCATTGCCGACTACAGTGAAATTCTGACTTATGCCGAAATATTTGCCTGCAAGAAGAGAGTTGACATACATTCCGGAAGGATAGTTACCTATCAGAGCATCGGCATTTGCCTTGATCTCTTCCTTCATCCGCGCTGTCGGGAAATAAGGATTGACCAGATAGCAGTAATCCATAAGTCCCGGGAAACGCCAGAATCCTCCGTAACGCTTGTGATATTCGTGGTATTTCACTTCTCCGTCCGAAAACAGAGTCGAAGCTATATCAAGATCCTGGACATCATCAATCTCATACCATTTGCGCCCACCTACTTCAAGAGCCTTGAGGGACGAGCCGTGCATAAAGACAAGCACACCAAGGACCTGCTCGTAATATTCGTTGTTGCCCATCACCTTACAATAAGCCTCAAGGAAGGGCACATATTTGTCCCGCGAGAACTCTTTGCTGAATTTGTAGATATTGACTGTCTTGTAATAGAGTCCTGAGTCCTCATACCTAAATGCAGCTTTCGGGATGAAGTTTATTATATTGCGTTCATCATCTATGCGCACCATCGTGCCATCCATCCAGCTCTCGTATTTAGAGACAAGCGCAAGATCAGGATCTGCAGATTCCACGAGCGAGTCAAGAAGAGCCTTGTCATATATAAGGTCCGATTCCATAAGGATTGTGTCATCCTCACAGAGCAGGTCTTTGGCTAAGGCGAGCGAATAGATATTGTTGGTCTTGTCGTAGATCCGGTTCCATACATATTCTATATCGAAAACATCCTTGTACCTGTCACCGATATAGTCTATGAGATTCTGTCCCTGATATCCCACTACTATCACGACCTTCTTGAGCCCATAGCTTGAAAGAGCTTCGAGATCTCTGTCAATGAGACGCTTGCCGTTGACGGAAAGCATGCATTTGGTATTCCCAGCTGTAAGTGCCCCTAATCTGCGCCCCATTCCGGCCGCCAATATTATAGCTTGCATATTGTCTGTACTTAGTATATCCGCATGCAGCCTCCTCCTGAAGTAAGGACCAAGCGGCGGCGGTATTTAACTCTCAAAATTACACATTTCAAGCGTGTCATAAAAATTTACTTCCAAGAGCTTCTTATTTGCTTTTCCGATAGAAAACGTTTAAATTAGCATAACAATCGATACACTATGCCACATATTTCAAGACGGGGATTATCTATACCAGCCTCCCCAATAAGGAAACTATCCGCAGCCGCTGAAGAGGCCGAAAGAATGGGAGTACTCATATACAAGCTCAACATCGGCCAGCCTGACCTTCCGACTCCGGCAAAAGCACTTGAAGCCATAGGGACTGCATCCAATATGAGAACCCTCGCATATAGTCCAAGTGCCGGAACACGAAGCCTCAGAGAGAAATTCTGCGAATATTACAGACGCTTCGGCATAGAGCTCTCTACCGATGAGATAATCGTCACGGCAGGAGGTTCCGAAGCACTGCTTGCCATCTTCCTTACCTGCTTTGACAATGGGGACGAGGTTATAATCACAGAGCCAGGCTATGCCAACTACATAGGCTTCGCAAGGGCAGCAGGACTTTCGATCAAGCCTCTCACGTCAAGGATAGAGGACGGCTTCGCTCTTCCGTCAGCTGAAGATTTCAGAAATGCCATCAGTCCTAAGACAAAGGCCATACTCATCTGCAACCCCAACAATCCTACTGGCTATCTCTACAGTCCCGACGAACTGTTCCTTCTTCGTGACATAGTGAAAGAACACGGACTCTTCCTTATCTGCGATGAAGTGTATCGGGAATTTGTATATACCGGTGAGCCATATGTATCCGCTTTGAGTCTGTACGGCATAGAGGACAATGTGATAGTTGCCGATTCTGTATCGAAAAGATACTCTGAATGCGGCACACGTATCGGCATGGCGGTAACTCGCAACAAAGAAGTGCTTGATGGCCTCATGAGGTTCTGCCAGTCGCGACTCAGCCCTCCTCTTCTCGGACAGATAGCAGCCGAAGCGTCAATAGAGGGGACAGAAGATTATTCTAAAGAATGTTTCGATGAATACAAGTCGCGCAGGGACTTCTTCATCGAAAGGCTCAACAGTATTCCCGGAGTCTACTCCCCTAAACCAGAAGGGGCTTTCTATACGGTAGCAAGACTACCCGTGGAAGATGCAGAAGACTTCTGCCGCTGGTGTATTACAGACTTTCGCTACAGGGACAAGAGGACTAAGGTGGAAAGAGACGAAGACAGGGGCATACATTATACCAATCCACTGATTGAAGTCCCCGAAGAGAAGTCTGACGCAGGCGAGACTATCATGATGGCACCTGCAGCCGGATTCTACGAGACTCCAGGACTTGGGAAAAATGAGGTAAGACTCGCCTATGTGCTGGACAAGACGAAACTTGCAAGAGCACTTGACATATTAGAGGCAGCCCTCAACGAGTACAATTCATAGCATAGACAAGATACGCAATTCCAAGATACACAATACAGCATCGGGACATGATATATAGATGGGCTTGTTATACACGAGGATAGAGATACCTCTTAATGGAGAAGAATCGCGAGAGGGCTTTGTATGCCTGTTTTCCGATTGTATATCCAGCCTTTCTTCGTGGCATGGGCAATACTGATGCAAACTCTGAAATATCCTTCATGGCGGCTTCCCGCTCACCACTTACAAGTGAGGATAAGGATCGGTACATATCATCCACGGACTTCCGCGAATAATATTCAAGTACATATTTCCGTAGGATACCTGCGACATGCAGACGCCTCAGTATAAGATCACGCAAAGGAAGACCGAATCTGACGAAATCCATGCGAGTGGATAGCTTCATCGACTCGTTCTCCGACCAGCGGTACACATAGAGCGGTTTGTCGTATTTGTAATAGACCATATGGCCGGAGGCTCTGACTATATAATACAGATCGGTAGAAGGACCCGAATCAGGATCAAACCCTCCCGATTCCAGGAATGAGATACGTCGGAATGTGACTCCTGTAGGCATGAACTGTCTGAAGAATGCTTCTCCGTAGAATGATGGCCTCCACAATGTGTATCTCTTACGAGATGTGGGAAGTGACGGCTCTGGCTCTCCCGCATATTCCTTCCATTTGACAGCTGAAGGGCAGATGATATCGGCATCCGGATGTATTGATACCACTCTTATCATTTCATCAATATAATTCGGGAACAAATAGTCATCATCATGCACAAGTACCACATACCGGCCGCGACCAAGGAAGACAGTTCTGTTGAAATTGGCTGTAAGGCCGAGATTCCTGCTGTTCTTCCAATATGACAGACGCGGTTCATTGAGTGAAGAGAGATATTGCTCTACAGGAGTTCCTGAAGCCGGATTATCCTCGACAACAATCACGTCATAGGGCAACTTTGTAGCCTGTGACAATGCTGCCGAAAGGCATTTTTTTAGAGTCGAGAGCCTGTTATAGACTGGGATTGCAATGGTGACAAAGGGATTCTGTACCTTCGAAGAAAGTATTCTTGATGAAGGGATCTCTGAAGGCAGGACTATATTGTCGTTCATGCCTAATATCTTGGAAGCATCTATTTGCATAATGAAATGATTGTCTTGTAGATTGTTCTTAAGCCTGTCGAGTAAAAGGAGGTAAGTGTAAAGCCTAACTCACGGAAGACCCACATAGGCCATCTCCAGTTGTTATATGCAGCCTGCACAAGGCCCTGGACAAGGACTACTCCCATCAAGGCGAGGCCGGTAAATTTCAGCACAATGAATGTAAGCAGGACTATAACGCTACCAGATACCAGGCTCGGTATCACGAAAGGAATCTTGTTACCGGTAGAGATGACGGAGGCAAACTGGGAATGGTTGAGTTCAAGCGTCATAACAGCCATATACAGTCCGCATACACCATACGATGGAAGGACGGTCTGAGAATGGATAAGAGTCAGAAGCCATGGAGCAAGGAAGACGATGGAAAGGCTTCCGGATAGCATCACGAGTTGGGCAAAGACAATTGTGAAGGAGACTGTCTTCTTAAGGCCGGGCGTATCGCCTGAAACTCTCAGATTTGAGATCTTGGGAAGATATGTTACAAAAAGGGTATTTGCAATCCCGCTAAGTATGCCTGCAAGCTGCTGCAGAAGTCCGTATGAGCCTACTGAAGCAAGTGGAAGGAAGAAGCCTATTATGAAGATGCCCATCTTCGTCACAGCATAGGAACCGATGAAATTGATCCCAAGCTTACGGGCATTGTACCACACAGCCCTGAAAGTTTCGCGGATTTCCTCCCGGCCAACTTCTCCGGATAAGAAAAGCTTACGCTCTGGGCTGAAATATACCCTGTAACAGAAATACCTCTGAACGAGGGGAGCCATGAAATTGGCGATCGCAACGGCAAAAAGTCCGCACCCTGCAAGCAGCAAGCCTGTACAGGAGAGAAGATATACGGACTTGGACAGTATGACGGCTTGGTTGGAGCGCCGTATCATCCCACTTCCAGTAAGAAGGCTGATATAATAGGAATAATAGATATTGAAAAAGGTTGACAGGCTGTAGAGTATCCATACAGGAAGGGCATTTCGCACACTTGCAAACCCTTCAGTCAGATACCCTATATATGCAGTCCCTGCAGTAAGCATGACCACCAATGCAAGCAAGGAAAGACGGCTGTATACACGTTTTGCCGTGTGTATGAGAACTGCCATCAGATGCCAGTCGACCTGACCTGAGGTATCCTCGCTTACGCCTTCCTTAAGTAGGGTCTTCGAGCCACTCGAGACATAGGTGAAATTCCTGCTAAACTGCGGTGAAAATCCAAAATCAAGCAATGCCACTATAGAACTCACCGTAAGCATGAGATAATTCATGCCCACTTCTTCTGGAGTAAGCAGATGAAGGACAAGCGGCAAGGTGATCAATCCAGAGGCTATCTGGAAGATCTTCGCGGCATAACTCCAAACCACATCCCGGCGGGTAATCTCAATACCCATCCTATACTTTCATTAAAGCGGACAAAGCAGAAATCTCTGACCTCGTAAGCACCGAACTCGTGAACTGGGTATGCAGAGCATTGAATCTATGACAGTCTGTCCCTGTCATGGCGTACATTCCTTTTGCGAGAAGGCTCTGTGCCTTACGCCTTACATCTTCTCCGTAAACGCCTATGATTGACGGCAAGTTGAGTTGAAGTATAGTTCCCATATCCAACAGTCTGGAATAATCATTCATATCCATATAGCGATATCTTTCCGGATGCGCGATTATAGGCACACATCCGCGTACAAGAAGGGTATCAAGAATATCCCAGAAATCCATAGGTGCAGACCAAGTGGAAGTCTCCACAAGCAACTTTCCGTCCCCATGGAATAGAAAATCCATAGTCTTCAGTCTCTCGAAGAAGAGGGAATCTATCATATTCTCCGATGCCAAATTAAGCTTGAGAACCCCATTATATGAGTCCTTGAGTTCCTCAAACCTGGCTTTGAGAGAAGATGTTGTATTGGGCACATCCTCCATCACATGAGGGGTAAGCCACACTTCAACTGCTCCCGCATGCTCAAGATAGGAGAGTATCTTAAGGGAATCCTCCTTTGTCTGGACTCCGTCGTCCACACCGTATAATATATGGGAATGATTGTCTATGAAGCCGGTGACAAGACCACTTCCCTCAATGGAGTTTCTGGCACTGAAAAAGCCGAACATCAGTTTTCTCCGTTCTTGTTGTCATCAGATTCGCCATAGCCGTAACCGTAGCCATAACCATAACCATAACCATAACCATAGCCGTAGCCGTACCTGCCATACGTCTTAACGTCAGCGTCAACACCGTTGAGAATCAGCGACATCCTTGAATAAGTCCCTTTCTCGTACAGATTCTCTACACCAGGCAGCATCCGCTTGTCGAAGAGGCCGGCTCTTATGACAAATACTGTAAAGTCCACAGACTTGGAGATGATCGCTGTATCAGCCACAATGTCAATAGGAGGACAGTCCATAAATATATAGTCATACTTTTCTGAAAGTTGTCCAAGCATATCACCAAACCTGGCAGATACTAAAAGTTCAGCAGGATTGGGAGGAAGTGAACCGACAGAGATGAGGTCGAGATTGTCTCCTATGTGCTGTATCTCTGAAGTGATATCAGAAACCTTTCCGTTAAGATAGGCTGAGATACCTGTCTTATTGTGGCCGAGAGCTTTGCCAAGAGTTGCCTTTCTGAGATCAAGATCAAGCAGAAGCACTTTTGCTCCCTTAAGAGACATGGTCTTTGCTATATTCATTATGACAAATGTCTTGCCGGCATTGGGATTGAAAGACGACACCATGATCTTTCGGCACTTTCCCTCGAAATCTGAAGACATGAAATCAAGATTGGTTCTCATGACACGGAAAGCCTCGTTGATGCTATTGCGATTGCCTGCGGCAACTACAATCTTCGTATTCTCCTTATTACACATCCCCTTGCGTAGCCTGTTTAAGAATCCTGCCCCCTTGCCTATCTGAGGAATTTCAGAAAGAAAAGGTACCTGAAGGGTAGAGAGATCCGTACGGTTCTTGACTCTCGTATCAAGCTGTCTTATCATAAAGAAGATGCCAAATGGAATACCAAGTCCGAGTACAAGGGCAGCAAGAAGATAGATCTTCTTGTCCGGAGACTGGGGATAAGGGCTTCCGGCAGGAGTCATGACCATGCGAGTATTTCCCACATTGACCAGACTTGCGATCTCGTTCTCTTCCCTCTTCTGCAGGAGATAGACATAGAGTTCTTCTTTTATTTTCTGCTGTCTCTCTATAGACAGAAGTTGCAGCTCCTGACCAGAAGTGTTGGCAATCCGCGCAAGAATATCATTCTCCTGTGCGGAAAGCTCATCCACCTGCATCTGCAAGGTAGAGATAAGATTGTCCACCGAGCGAAGTATAGCAGTACGCAGAGCACTTATTGCGTTGTTAAGGTCAGCTACTACAGGGTTATCCTGACTACTATCTCTCAGAAGCCTGTCTCTTGTTAGTACTGTCTGGTTGTATTCGCTTATCTGGGATTCTACAGTAGCGCTATTGATGCCTGAATTGGCCGGAATCAAAGAAGACAAATGCTGTGGATCTTTCAGGTAATCCTTGATGAACTTGGCGATAGAAAGCTGATTGTTAGCCTCAAATGCCTTTGCAGAATATTCTGTAGACTCCTGAAGATACGCCTTCGACACAGACTGGATATCCGTTATCTTGTGCTTCTCCTTATATTCTTTTAGGTTTTCTTCGACTCCGCCAAGCTCATTTTCTATCACTACGAGACGATCATTAATAAACTCTGTCGTATTCCTTGCCGATCTGTTCTTATCCTCTACCCACTGTTCATTATATACGTCTATGAGGGTAGAAAGTATGCTTTCTGCTCTGGAAGGGAATCTGTCTTTGAGAGAAAGTACAAGTACGGTAGATTCTTTTCCCGACAGGGATACAGAAAGATTGGCGACAAGCGAATTTGCTCGGCTACGAGCATTGACATAGCTGACGACTACAGGATGCTTCCATGTATTAATATTGTCAGTAGGATGGAATACGAGCTTCCCGACAGGTGTATCAAGAGTATCTCCGAAATGCCCGATCAATCCCTTTCCAAGGGAGACTTTCTCATCGGCCACAGTCATCTTGCTTATAGCAAAATCTCCTTCTCCTCCTTTAGCCAGTTCCAGTGAGAATACTGGTGTATAGCCTGACTTCACTACTGTCATGTGCACAGGAGACTCGGTGAAGAGCTCCCTGGAGCGAAGAAACTGGTCCTCCACATACGATACTTCCATTCCGAGACGCGATATGACCACCGCCATAAGATCTGGAGATGAGAATGATTCCATCTCATTGTAGACATTGGCTCCCCCATTGCTCCTAAACCCGGACATATTGCCCGTGAATGAAGCCAACTCTCTCAATGCAGAGTTTTCGCTACTGTCGTCTATTATTACTTTTGCGGTGCGTTCATATTCCGGGGCCGTACGGTACAGTAAGAATGCAACCAATACGATGCATACGAACAACGATAGGATATACCACCACTTGTTGTTCCATATCATCGGCCAAAGTTCGGAGAGGTTGAACATATCCTCATTTTCATTGGCTGAAACTGCAGATATTGAAAGCTTGTCAAATTCAGTTCTTTCGCTCATATGGATAGTGGATTATTTGCCTACAGCTATGATAAGGTTGGCGATTGTGACTAGAAACGAACCTATGGATACCCAGAAAGATGCACTCTTGAATGTATTTTCGTTCATGGTCGACTGGCCAGCCTTGACCTTGTTGGGTTCTACGAAGACAACATCATTCTGCTGGAGATAATAAGCCGGAGAATAGAAGAGATCAGTAGAACGGAGATCAACCACGTATATGGAGCGTTTGCCGTTCTGCTCCCTTATAACGGACACTTTGTCCCTGCGACCGAAAATCGTAAGATCCCCGGCCTGGCTCAACGCCTCAAGCAGGGTGATCTTATCTCCTGTTATAGCATAGGTACCAGGATGAGCTACCTCTCCAAGGACAGAGATTTTGAAATTCACGAATTCAACAGAGACTACCGGATCCTTGAGAAGGTTGCGGGATATAAGCTCGCTCTTTATCTTCTCGGCCACCTGCCAGCGTGTAAGTCCAGTGACATTTATCTTGCCCATCACAGGAAAATCGATATTGCCATCCGTATCCACAGAATACCCGATAATGCGGTTCATTGACCCGTTCATTGAGGTCTCCGCTCCAGCCTGATAACTTACGTTGCTAAGGTTGAACATGGCCGAAAGCTCTGGGTTACGGCTTGATACGACAATAGAGATCATGTCTTTGGGCTGCACCAAGATACCGCCCTCATTGCTCATGGCCATAGTAGTATCTTTCTGCGCATCTTGCAGATAATTGATATTGCGATACGTCTTATTGCTGCAAGAGGCCAACATGGCAACCGCGGATACAAATAGGATGATGAATATGGTACGTCTCATGTAACTTACAGTGTTCTCGGTAGTTATTAACCTTGCAAAGATAGTTATTTTATTAAAAACCAATTATATTTACTTACACCATTCGTCAAGCCACGAGAAATATTCCCGATGCCAAAACAGGGCGTTCTGAGGCTTGAGTATCCAGTGGCACTCGTCAGGGAATACTACAAGACGTGAGGGCACGCCCATCATCTGCGCACAATTAAATGCAGCCATACCCTGATCATACGGAATTCTGAAATCCAGGCCTCCATGAATACAGAGAATCGGGGTATGCCACTTGGTCACATTTACCGAAGGAGAATTGGCATAGTGCCTAATTGCCTTTGGCTCGCTACTCCACGGAGAACCACCCTGTCTAATTCCTCCGAATGTCACACCGTCTCCTGCAGGCCCGGTTTGCCCCGGAGTGTATTCATATTCATGGAGTCCCCCGTTGTCCCAGTTGGGAAACCACATTTCCTCGGTCTCATAATACATATACCTCTCGTCAAATATGCCGGCATGGGCAATAAAGCAATCGAACACATCTCCGTGGACACCAGCAAGGTAATACACCGAATATCCTCCGTAGCTCGCTCCACAGGCTGCCATCTTTCCTATATAAGGCTCTTTCTTCAGTTCCTTTGCAGCAGAAAGGTAATCCTGCATATTGAGCCCAGGATAGTCTCCGGAGATCTGCTCGGTCCATTCCTGGCCGAAAGCCGTGGTGCCCCGCCTGTTGGGAAGAACTACAACATATCCTTGCTCTGCCATGAGACGATAGCACCACCTGTAAGACCATGACTGACTGTTGGTTCCCTGAGGCCCTCCAAGGCAGATCAGGATCGAGGGATAAACCTTTGTCGAGTCAAATTCCGGTGGATAAAGCACCCAAGTCTGCATGTCTTTGCCGTCTACCGTCTTGATTATCCTTGATTCTGTCTTGTGAGACTTGAGTTGGGAGAGTATATGGCCGTTCTCGTCTGTAATCTTGTGACTGCTTCCATCTGAAGCTACGGCAATAAGCTCTGTAGGTTCATCCATGCTGCTTCTTGAAGCGAGAATACCACCATCTTGAAGTACGGCAAAAGGAGATTCGTAGTCGAACCATTCCCCTTCTTTGGTAACAAGAGAGATCCCTCCGCTCAGAGATGCCGCAAATATACCTTGGACACCTTCATACAATGCACTGAAATAGATTTTCTCCGAAGCAGGATCCCATACAGGAGAGGCTGCATTGTATTTGAATGATGCTGTCAGATCTTCTACTCCACTAACCATCACCTTGTCTGCTGACTGCACCTGCGCCAACATAAGGCGTGTCTTGTCTGCCTCATAGCCATCTCTCGCCATACTCAACCACGCAAGATGGTTGCCATCCGGACTCCAGACAGGGTCAGTATCATATCCGCCGCCATTTGTCACTGCCTCGGTATGTCCTGTTACTGTGTCGTATACATATATATCTGTATTTGTACTGAACGCGTATTCACGACCTGCTTTCTTGCGGCAAGAGTATGCTATGTATCTGCCGTCAGGACTCCATGATAGCTGTTCCGTTCCACCGAAGGGCTCGGTAGGAAGCTCGTAGGCTCGCTCCCCTTCTGTAAGAAGATCCTTGCTTGATTCCTTGGTTATATTGCTATCAAAAGGAGCTACAAAGGTATGCGGTATGGATGTAACCCAATGATCCCAATGCCTGTACATGAGGTCATCTGCCACATATGCCGAGGCTTTGTCCAGAGTCGGGTCGTCATCGGAGGGGACTCTTACACTTCCAGGTACTGAGCTGATGTACAATATCTTGCTATTGTCTGGAGACAGTACAAAGCCGCTTATTCCTGCCGGTATATCCGAGACCTTTGTCACGGAAGCGAGTCTTGGGGTCTTCCCGCGAAGTCCACGTATGTCGGCCGTATAGATCTGTCCGCCGCGTATGAAGGCTATCTTACTGTCCGAGAGCCATCTTGCATTTGACACGCTTTGGCCGAAGGCCGTAAGTCTTCTGCTGTCACCTCCCGAGGGGCTGCATACGTACAGATTGCGACAGCTTCTATTCTCTTCCAATGAATTGTAGCTTACTCCGTAGAGTATCGTACTACCGTCTGGAGACAACTGAGGGTCAGAGATTCTTCCCAATGCCAGAAGGGCCTCTGGGGTCATCCTTCCTCCCGCAATCCTTATATCCGATTGCCCGATATAACCTTTTTCTTCTTTCATTTCTGTACATGAACTTAAGGCTGCCACCAACGCAAACAAGGCGCAGCCTGCCTTAGATATATATCTCATTTTCAAACAATTATAATCTATTTCAACTTATCTTGCTATAGTCCGTCCTATTGTATTTCCCATCAGACAAGACCTTGGCGAGCAATCTGTTTGACGGGGAAGAAAGATCAGGATCCCTTTCCAATACGGCAGCCGCATATTCCCTTGCCTCTGAGAGTATCTTCCCGTCTCTGGCCAATGAGGCTATCGAGAGTTCTATCGGAAGTCCGCTCTGCTGTGTGCCTTCAAGGTCTCCCGGACCACGAAGTTTCATATCCTCTTCTGCCAGGACAAACCCGTCCTCTGTACTGCAAAGCAGATCGATTCTCTTGCGACTTTCATCGCTGAGTTTGTCTCCACGGACAAGAATGCAATAAGAGTCTCCCCCTCCACGACCTACCCGGCCACGCAACTGATGCAACTGGCTAAGGCCGAAGCGCTCGGGGCTCTCGATCACCATTACCGTGGCATTGGGGACATCGACACCGACTTCTATCACTGTGGTAGACACTAAGATGTCGGCCCTGCCTTCCACAAATGCTTTCATATTGAACTCTTTGTCTTCATTGCTCTGCTTGCCGTGGACAACAGCTACTCTGTACGGGGGGTAAGGGAATGCCTTCACTATCTCCTCATATCCTTCCTCGACATTGCCATAGTCAAGCTTATCATTCACGTATATCATCGGGTAAACTACAAAGACTTGACGTCCACCCTCTATCTGCTTCTTCATGAAACCATGCAGACGAAGTTTCTGCCTCTGGGTTATCTGTATTGTAGTTACCGGCTTACGTCCTGGCGGCATCTCATCTATGACAGAGACATCAAGGTCTCCGTACAAAGTCATGGCCAAGGTTCTCGGTATCGGCGTTGCAGTCATTACAAGCACGTGCGGCAAGACTCCGCCTGATGTCTTGTTCCACAGTCTGGCCCTTTGGTCAACTCCGAAGCGGTGCTGCTCATCTATAATCGCAAGGCCGAGATTGCGGAAGACCACATTGTCTTCTAGAAGGGCATGTGTTCCGACTATTATCCCCGTACGTCCTTCGGAGAGATTCTCCAGTATTGACCTTCGTTCGACAGTCTTTGTGGTCCCAGTAAGTACTGATACCTCAACTCCCGTACCAGAAAGGTATCTGGAAATATTTGAGAAATGCTGGCGAGCCAGTACTTCTGTCGGTGCCATTATACATGTCTGATATCCATTGCCATAGGCTATAAGGGCGGAAAGGACAGCAACCATGGTCTTACCCGAGCCGACATCACCCTGAAGAAGCCTGTTCATCTGGCGCCCGCTCATCATATCGGCCCTAATCTCTTTGATTACCCGCTTCTGGGCTTCGGTCAGACTATACGGCAGGTTGGAATAGCAGATATTGAAAGCTTCGCCTACTTTGTTCATTATGATGCCGTTGTCAGCCCTTCTACGGATATATTTCTGTCTCAGAAGCGATAGCTGTAGAAGGAAAAGTTCCTCAAACTTCAGCCTGTACTGAGATTTTGCAAGGGCGGCATTGTCCTTTGGGAAATGTATGTTCTGCAACGCAAAGGCCAAAGGGACAAGGCCTTTCTCATTGATTACGTATTCTGGGAGACTCTCCGCCACGCCCCTTACGTACGAAGTCAATGCGCCCGCCATGATCCGATTCATCACGGCAGTAGTGATACCTGCGTTCCTGAGTTTCTCTGTGGACGGGTATACTCCTGTTATATTACTTTGTCCAGAATATGTCTCTTGTCCGGCTTCATCGATCTCGGGATGCACGAAACTAACCCTTCCTCCATAGAATGTAGGCTTTCCAAAAAACACATATTCACTGCCGACTTTGAGTCTGGTCAGCATATATTTAAGGCCCTTGAAGAAAACGACTTCCGTGAACCCTGACTGGTCTGCAACGCTGAATACAACTCTACTCGGGTGTACTTTAGACGAGGACGGATCCACGATGCGGCCGGTCTTGTCGTACACGGTGACACCCCGGACCTGCGCCTTGATCTGTACATAGGTGTTGTCAGCGCTTATATCTGCTATCCTGCACACTGAACCTCTGTCCACATAGCGGAAAGGGTAAAGCCTCACCAGACCGGCAATAGTATCCACACCCAGTTCCGAAGATATAAGCCGAGCCCTTACGGGTCCGACACCTTTCAGATACTGAAGTTCGGAGACTCTTTCCGGTGTATCCATAGAAAGCTACTCCACTTGGGTTGCCGGACGAGGTCTACGGTCATGGAAGCGACTGTCTTCCAACGATTTCTCCTGCATCTTCCCTTCCTGCAGCTTGTCATATGCCACTCTGTTGCGGTAGATGTCTATCGCGGCATATATGGCAGACATCATCGACATGGGATCAGCCTCATCGCGTCCTGCCATAGAGAATGCCGTTCCGTGGTCAGGGGATGTACGCACAATCGGAAGACCTGCTGTAAAGTTGACTCCATCTTCGAAATCCATACATTTGAATGGAGCAAGCCCTTGGTCATGATACATTGCCAAAGTAGCGTCAAACTTGCTATAGTTGGCAAGACCGAAAAATCCGTCCGGAGAGTATGGTCCGAATGCCATTATGCCTTCTTCACTGGCAGCCTTGATGGCGGGTGCTATTATAGTCTCTTCTTCGTCACCTATAAGACCGTCGTCTCCACAATGTGGGTTTAGTCCCAATACAGCGATTTTGGGCTGGTCTATGCAGAAATCCCTCTTGAGGGATGCGTTCATAAGGCGAAGCTTGCGCACGATCTTCTCCGACGTTATGGAAGAAGGCACCTCTTTCAGAGGAATGTGTCCTGTGACGACTCCTATCTTTAGGCGGGAGCTTATCATGAACATTGTGACATCTTCCACACCGAACTCGCTTCTGAGATACTCCGTATGCCCGGTAAACTGGAAACCGGCATTGGTCATCGCTCTCTTGTTGATCGGGCCGGTAACAAGCACGTCTATCTTGCCGCCCTTGATATCGGCTACAGCTGTCTGCAGAGCCGTTATCGCAGACTTTGCCGCCTCGGGACTCGGCTGTCCAGGCTCCACATAGACATTGTCAGGTAGACAGTTGTATATATTAATTTTCTTGGGTTTCGCTTCCTCTATGGAATTGATCACGTATGTATCCAGTTGCTCTACATTGTGGATAGACTTGCGATAGAATCCGAATATCTTCGAGGAACCGTACACTACGGGTATGAATGAGTCAAGAATCCGGGGATCCGCCAAAGCCTTGATTATGACTTCGTAGCCTATACCGTTGCCGTCTCCTTGCGTTATACCTACGACCAATTTATTGTTTATCATCTCTTACGAAAATTTAAAATCAATTAAAACTTTCAAATTTAACAATATTTTTCGCAAAATAATGTAACCACTCCCCTGTGGTGCTTAGGCATTGAGTCTAAAAATCTTTCCACAGTTTTGAAAAGTATGCGACACTTTCTAAATTTACATTCAGCCACGATATAGCTACACCCGACCATGAGATCACATTTTCTTCCAATACTCGCAATTCTGGCATCAGCCCCAGTCTATGCCAGCACATTACACAATTACGGAAACAATCCGTTTGCCCCAGTTGTCAAGAGCTATTTTCCTGGAAACTACAACGGAGGACGTCAGAATTGGTCTGCCACCCAATCTGAAAAGGGAATCTATTACATAGGAAACAACAATGCCCTGCTGGAATATGACGGACACTTATGGAGGTCTTATACTATGCCAGGGGGTGGAATAGTAAGGTCTGTATATTCTGATGGAGATGGAAGGATCTATTGCGGTTCATTCTCTGAATTCGGATATTTTGACCTCAACGGTGAGGGATTGGCATACACTTCACTCAGTTCCAACATAGAAGGCATAAGAAAAGATCTGTCAGAGATATGGAATATCGTTCGTGATGAGAACAATGGCAATCTTCTATTTCAAAGTTTCAACGAAATCTATGTATATGATGGCAATACGACATACAAGACCAAGACGAAAAGACCGTTGAACCTAATCAAGACTGGAGGAGGAATATACTCCCAACTTATCGATGGGGATTTCATAAGGCTATATGCTTCTCCTGATGGAAAAGGATACAGCTACTCTACGATCTTGAGCAATGAAGATATTAACGGCAATATAGTAGCCGCTTTCAAGGTTAAAGACCGCATGCTGATACTATCGGACAAGGAGGGTGCCTGCATACTCGACAATACCGGAGTTCATCCTTTCCACTCAGAGCTTTCGGCGATATTAAAGAGAGATATCGCCAATAGGGCTGTCATGACTGCCGACAGTCTTATTGTTATCGGAACTATCAAGAGCGGCATATATTGTATGGACCTTGCCGGAAATTGCAGATGGAAAGTAAATTGCGATAATTTTTTGCTGAACAATACCGTACTCGGACTTTACAGAGATAACGACAATAACATAATAGCTACTCTTGACGATGGTGTCGCTTTTATAGGCAATTCATCTGGAATATACAGCTGGCAACCCGAGAAACGTATCGGGATGATCTACGGATTCTGTCCAGACTCCAGATATGCTGACATTGCAACGAATCATGGCATATACAGATGCCATGACGGGAGATTGTTTCCCATAGCTGGGCTGACCGAACAGGTCTGGTGTATAGAGAAGATTGCCGGGCGTGAAGTCATAGGATACAACAATGGCATATATATATTGGATGGAGAGAAGGCAAGACTAGTAAGTGACAAAGGCAAGGGAACAATCTGCATAAAGCAAGACTGGTTCGGTGCTTCTCATTGGGTCATAGCGGGCAACTATAAATTTCCTGCGATATACAGGATTTCAGACTCAGGTGAATGGGAGTACAATCCTCTATTGGAAAATATCCCTGTTATGGCACGGCAGATTGAGAGTGACGAGTATGGCAATATATGGTGTTCAAGATTCAATGGAGGACTCTTCAGAATCACGACAGATCCCCAAAGAAGCAAAATCATCAGTACAAGGCTATACAGAGACATCGGAAATGTCCGAGACAGCATCATTGACATGATGCGGATCGGAGGACGAATAGTATTCTCCAACGGAAAAGAGTTTTATTTCCACGACAATTTGCAGGATTCCATAGTGGCATTCGACATAATGAACAAAGGGCTTTCTCACTCCATCAAGAGTGCAAGACGTGCTACACACGTCAAGGATGATCTGTACTGGATTCTCAGTATAGATGCCCTGTCAATGGTAAGATGCGGACACGAAGTATTTGAAGTATTGAAGTCGATCCCTTTCTCTCATTTCGGGATACCAGTGGAAGAAAGGGCCACGATCAGATACGACAGAGAATCTGGAGACAGTTATTTATGCCTGAACAACCGGATTGTACGGATCAACACTAGGCTATTCATATCTAAAACAGCAGATTCTGGAAGCGAGTTGGAAATGTTGGAATTTGCCACAGATGACAAGACAGGAAAAATATCTTATATACTCAGGTATCCCACCTATGATGAGACAGACTGCCGTTTCAAGGTACAGTTGAATGGAAAAAACGGCATAATCACAGATGACAACGCGCTCGAGAAGCAGATAGGCGGACTTAAGCCGGGAAAATATGAGCTAAAAGCCGAAGTTGTCTCTGCAGGCAAAATAACTGCGTCTCTTTGTTATCCTTTCAGGATAAAGCAGCCATG
>ERZ808262.189-NODE-189-length-43429-cov-30.639162_pt1 | contig 43429 bp, 34 predicted proteins | sample MGYA00520895_ERZ808262 | MGnify/ENA primary metagenome ERZ808262 (study PRJEB31516, sample SAMN03275588) | gut metagenome | biome: mammalia-associated habitat; material: feces | host: Papio cynocephalus | place: Kenya | collected 2012-08-02 ... | reverse complement strand
TCCGCGATTTCTTGCTCCGTTTCACTGCGCAAGCGCTCCGCGATTTCTTGCTCCGTTTCACTGCGCAAGCGCTCCGCGATTTCTTGCTCCGTTTCACTACGCAAGCGCTCCGCGATTTCTTGCTCCGTTTCACTGCGCAAGCGCTCCGCGATTTCTTGCTCCGTTTCACTACGCAAGCGCTCCGCGATTTCTTGCTCCGCTTCACTGCGCAAGCGCTCCGCGATTTCTTGCTCCGCTTCACTGCGCAAGCGCTCCGCGATTACGAACCCTTTAGGATTCTCATCCCGTCTTTACTCGCACGAAGGCCCGAAAGCTTGCGCTTTCGAGCCTTCTTTGCGGAAAGACAGGGATTCGAACCCTGGGTGCCCGCAAGGGCACAACGGTTTTCGAGACCGCCCCGATCGACCACTCCGGCATCTTTCCGTAAATCTCACGCGGTCGTATGTGTCGTTTTGTGGGTGCAAAGGTACTAAATGTTTTTGATGTGTGCAATATTAGGACACGCATTTCATTGAAAATAATTTTTCGGCTTATATGCAAACGAAGGACATAACTACCCCCTGCCACAACCTTTTGTGACAGGGGGTAAGTTTTATAGCCGGAGTTTAGCGCACGCGCCTTTGCACGTACGAGCGATGCAATCAGTTGACGCGGAAGCGGTCGGTGCCGTCTGCAAAGTATGCCACAATCTGACGGGCGGCGGCGATGCCGGCATTGATGTTGGCCTCGGCGGTCTGTGCGCCCATTTTCTTGGGCGTAAAGAATACGCGGCCGGGGAAGCGTTGACGCAACTCGTCGGCGTTTGTCGGAGCGATATCGGCTACATATTTGATATCGGGACGCTGCTCGAGAGCTTCGGCCAGTGACGCTTCGTCAATGACTTCGCGGCGTGCGGTATTGACCAACAGTCCGCCTTTGGGCATAAGCTCGATAAGATGTTTGTTCACACTGTTGCGTGTCTCATCGGTGGCGGGAATGTGCAGCGATACTACATCATTGTCGGAATACAATTCCTCAACGGAATGCACGGGACGTACTCCTGCTTCTTCGATGACCTTGTCGGGACAATAGGGGTCGAGGGCGCTCACTTCCATACCGAAGCCTTTGGCGATACGGGCAACGTTGCGGCCTACTTGTCCGAAAGCGTGGATACCCAGGCGCTTGCCTTTAAGCTCGGTGCCGGATGTACCGGCGTACATATTGCGCACAGCCATGACTGCAAGGCCGAATACCAATTCGGCCACAGCGTTGGAGTTCTGGCCGGGAGTATTCTCTACTATAATATTATGAGCCGTGGCGGCTTTGAGGTCGATGTTGTCGTATCCGGCGCCGGCGCGTACAACGATTTTCAGTTGCGGGGCGGCATCCATGAGTGCTGCATCGACAATGTCGCTGCGCACGATGAGCGCATCGGCATCCTTGACTGCTTCAAGCAGTTGGGCGCGATCTGTATATTTTTCGAGGATGGCGAGTGTATGTCCGCCTTCTTCGACGGCCTTGCGAATGCCTTGAACTGCGGCAGCCGCAAAGGGCTTTTCGGTGGCTAATAATACTTTCATTGTAACGGTGTCTTAGGTTTTGACGACTACATTGTATCAATGTACGGCCTGGAAGTCGGCCATAGCGTCTACAAGAACCTTGACACTGTCGATGGGAAGGGCGTTGTAGAGCGATGCGCGGAAGCCGCCGACACTGCGGTGGCCTTTGATGCCTACTATGCCGCGTTGTGTGGCAAATTCCACGAAGTCTTTTTCAAGCTCTTTATACTCGGGTTTCATCACGAAGCATACGTTCATGATCGAGCGGTCGGCCGGGTCGGTGACCGTACCGACAAACATGCGGCTCGAGTCTATGGCTTCGTAGAGCATGGCGGCCTTTTCGAGGTCACGGCGTTCGAGTTCCTTGATACCGCCGAGGTCTTTGTAGTAGCGCAGGGTCTGCAGTGCCGAGAATATGGGCAGTACGGGCGGAGTGTTGAACATCGAGCCTTTGGCTACGTGTGTACGGTAGTCGAGCATGGTGGGGATGACTCTGTCGACATGTCCGAGAGCATCATCGCGTACGATGACGATGGTGACGCCGGCGGGAGCGAGGTTTTTCTGTGCTCCGGCGTATATTGCGTCATACTTGGAGACATCCACGGCGCGCGAGAAAATATCCGAGCTCATATCTGCCACCAGACGGCAAGGCACATCGGGGTCTTTGCGTATCTCGGTACCGTAGATGGTATTGTTGGACGTATAATGGAAGTAATCGATGTCGGCCGGGACGGTGAATCCCTTGGGTATATGGCTGTAGTTGTCGGCTTCGCCGGAGGCCACAACATCTACTTCGCCGAAGAGGCGTGCTTCTTTGATGGCCTTGTGTGCCCATGTGCCGGTGTCGAGATAGCCGGCACGCGTGCGCAACAGATTGTAAGGTATCATGCAGAACTGCATCGAGGCGCCACCGCCGAGCCACAGCACGCTGTAGCCTTCCGGAATTTCAAGTAGTTCTTTGACAAGAGCCGTGGCTTCGTCAATAACGGCTTGGAATTCCTTGCTGCGGTGCGATACTTCCAATATGGACAATCCGGTATCAGCAAAATTGATGATTGCGTCTGCCGTATTCTGAATGGTGTACTGGCTCAGAATCGATGGACCGGCATAGAAGTTGTGCTTCTTCATACTCATAGTGTTTGTATTGTTATAGGTTTGTCGTTCGGGTTATATCAGTGCTCCGCATCTCCGTTTGACAGTGTGCCATGACGGCGCGCTTGCACGGGGCAAATATAGCTATATTTTTTGTGATATACGGCCATTATCACAAAAAAACGTGTAAAAAAGCAAGAGACCCATCTTTTGATAGGTCTCTTGATGATTGGTGGCGGAGGCAGGACTCGAACCTACGACCTTCGGGTTATGAGCCCGATGAGCTACCACTGCTCTACTCCGCGATGTTTTAGTGGTGCAAAGGTAGGCACTTCCTACGATATAGCCAAATAATTTAACAGTATTTAACCCGAACAAAATTCAGCATCAACCGACTTAGTGTTGTAAATCAAACCCCTATCCTTCTAATTGTCAATACATAGATATATATCCGGCGCAATAAGCGGTGATAAATAGGCGCATAAGTCTTATCGTCCGTTCGAGCTAAGCTATATTACTTTTAGCGTTTTTTGGCTTAGCCATTAGGCTGATAAGTATTATCTTTGCCGTATGGAAAAGATCGGTCAAGGCGCAACGACAAACGATGCACCGCAAAATAAAACCAAATCAAAAAGCAAGGCCGCCAAAGGCACACGCCGACACAAAGTCCTGCTATATACAGCTGCAAGCATAGCAGCGCTCATCGTCATCACCGGCATATGGGTATGGACCACCATAGCACGCACTTACGACGGTGACCGACCCATGCGCATATACATTCGGCAAGGCTCCGACTCGGAGACCATCTCCAAGATCCTCACCGACAGCCTCGGCGACTACGGCGCCACCGTAGCCCGGATATGGCAGTGGCGCGATGGAAGGCCGGAGGTCGCCGCCGGATCGTACGTCATCTCCAAAGGAGACCGCGCCTGGTCGGTAGTCAATAGACTGCGTTTAGGGGTTCAGACACCCATACGTCTTACGTTCAACAACGTACGCACGCTCGGCGATCTGGCTTTGCGCATCAGTGCCAAGATGATTTGGGACTCCACAGCTTTCATCAACGGCTGCGCCGAAGTCCTCCCGGCCATGGGCTACGACACGCCCGAGCAGTACATCGCCGCTTTTGTTCCGGACACCTACGAGGTTTTTTGGACCGACAGTCCGGCCAAGCTCATCAAGCGTCTGACCGCAGTGCGTGACGCCTTCTGGACTACGGAACGATGCCGACAGGCCAAAGCCTTAGGTCTTACGGCGGTGCAGGTGACCACTCTGGCATCCATAGTCGAAGAAGAAACCGCCAAGGTCGATGAACGTCCCAAGGTAGCGCGTCTGTATCTCAACCGTCTGGCAATAGATATGCCGCTGCAAGCCGACCCAACCGTCAAATTCGCCATAGGCGACCCAACCCTGCGACGCATCACCACACCTATGCTACGCACGCCATCTCCATACAACACCTATTTAAATAAGGGACTTCCGCCAGGCCCGATACGTATGCCCGAGCGAGCCACCATTGATGCCGTCTTGCACGCACCCGAGCACAATTATATATATATGTGCGCACGCGAAGACTTCAGCGGATACCACAACTTCACCGACGATTACGCCGTACATACGGCCAACGGCACTCGGTATCGCGCCGTACTAGATGCCCGCGGCATCAAGTGATTCTTCCTTTATACGGCCGGTGCAAATGCTTATACGGCCGCAGGCAGCGGCTCTAAAAGCCTTTATTGCATTCAAGAACAGGAAACAATTTCTGCGTCAAGGACAATTGACAGCACATTTTTTGCACGACCCACTAAGTATAAACTACAGGACACGGATACAGGACGAGCCATAAAAGACCTCGATTGTTTTACCCAAATCCATTATAGCAGATTTTTTCCCTCGTCAAGAGTAGTGCATATCGCCAAAAGTATGTAAATTTGTAAGTTGTAACCAAACGACAGAACAAAACACACGTCATGAGCATATACAAATATACACAACGTCTGCATCGCATAGCAGCCGTAACCGTCATCGCCACCCTCGCCTTTTCGGCGTCTTACGCTGCCAACGACTCGCAACTGCTCGTCGAGATGCCGGTGCCGCCGGACGAGATTACACGTATGGACCAGCGCGCCAACTACATCCTGGACAACTTTTGGAAAAACTGCAATTTTAAGAGCATATTCTCGTCCAAAGATCGCTTGGACTATACGATGGGGCAATTCTTTGCGCTGACGCCTCTGGCAACAGCCGACACGGTACATATCGCCATCAATCGCCTGCTTGCCGGCGTGGAGCGATCGGCTCCCAAACAATTGCCCGAGCTGGCACACATAGCCGAGCGATGGACCTATGCCGACAGCGCCGAATACCAGAGCGACGAACTCTATCTGCCTTTCGTGAAGGCTGTGGTTGACTGCAAAAAGGTTAAAGGTGCCGAACGCGCACGCTTCGAAGCACAGTACAAAGTGTTGACATCCAGCAGCATCGGATGCTCCGTACCCGACTTCGAGTTTGTACGTCCCGATGGCACCACCGGACACTTCGGCGAAGTCGATGCGCCGTACATTCTGCTGATGTTCTTCGACCCCGATTGTGCCGACTGCCGTCTGGCCAAGGCTCGCTTCAGCGCCGATTACGCCATAAATTGGCTGTGCGAAAAAGGAATTCTAAAAATCGTTGCCATATACCCCGGCGAAGATTGCGACCAATGGCGCGCCGAAGCGCTTGACATGCCCGGCACATGGGTCAAGGGCAGTTTTGCCGATGCAGACGCCTACTTTGCTATGCCCACCATGCCGATGCTATATTATATAGACAAACAGCATATAGTGCAAGTCAAAGACATTAAACCTGATAATGTACTTACAGCCTTCCAATCTTTGGTGCGCAGCATCGTCAACAGCGCACAGGCTGCAGACAGCGACAAGCCTGCCGACAACGCCGGCGATGAACAGCCTAAATCCGAATAAACCATCCCGGCACAAACATGAAAATAGCCGTACTGATTTCCGGAGGCGTTGACAGCGCCGTAGCCGTCTACCGCCTGCTCGAACAAGGGCACGACCTGCACTTGTTCTATATACGCATAGGGTTGGACAACGGCGAGGGCGACTGCTCGGCCGATGAAGACATCGAGATGTGCACCCTGATAGCACGCCGCTTCGGATTGCCATTTGAAGTGGTGTCGCTGCATCAAGAGTATTGGGACAACGTCATGGAATACGCCCTGCGCACCGTGCGCCAAGGACTGACGCCCAATCCCGATATGATGTGCAACAAGATGATTAAATTCGGGTACTTCGAACAACGCTGGGGACACCTCTACGATATGACCGCCACCGGCCATTACGCCACCGTCATCACCGATGCCGACGGCCACAAATGGCTGGGTACGGCCATCGACCCGGTCAAAGACCAAACAGACTTCCTGGCACGCATATCCTACGAACAACTGAGCCACCTGATGTTCCCCATAGGCGACCTACCCAAGGAGGAAGTACGCCGCATAGCCGCCGAAGTACGTATGCCCAATGCCATGCGCAAGGACTCGCAGGGTATATGCTTCCTCGGCAAAATCAATTACAACGACTTCATACGCCGCCATCTGGGCGAACGACCCGGCCCGATTATCGAAATCGAAACCGGGCGCAAACTGGGCGAACACTGCGGATTTTGGTTCCACACAATAGGACAACGCAAGGGCCTGGGGCTCAGCGGAGGCCCGTGGTACGTGGTGCGCAAAAACGCTCATGACAACGTCGTATACGTCTCCGGAGGATACGACACCGCCAAGCAATACGGCGACACGCTGCCGCTGACCGAGATGCACTTTATCTCCGGATGTCCGTGGACACCCCAAGAGTTGGCAAAAGGCATCGATATAACCTTCAAAAATAGGCACACGCCCGAGTTTACGGACGCGGTGATGACCTTGGCCGCCAACGGCGACTACGTGGTACGCGCCGCTCATCCCATCCAGGGCATAGCCCCCGGGCAATTCTGCGTAATCTACGACAAAGAACGCCGCCGCTGCTTCGGCTCGGGTATCATCACCGGGACAAGCGTCATCACCGACAATTCCAATACAAAATGACACGAATATGGACGACCGCATAAAACTCGTAATCATGGGCATAAGCTACAACCCCGTACGCAGCGGAGCCTTTGCTCTGCTCCTTGCCGACGAAGAGGGCGAACGACGCATACCAATACTCATCGGGGCAAGCGAGGCCCAGGCCATAGGCATCAAGATGCAAGGCGTAATTCCGCCGCGCCCTATGACCCACGACCTGTTTTGCTCGCTCGGCCAAGCATTTGGCATACAGCTCGAAGAAGTTTTCATCTACCGCTTCGAAGACGGCATATTCTCCTCGGAAATGACCTTCCGAGACCGCGAAGGCAAAGAAGCCGTCCTGGATGCTCGCACCTCCGATGCCGTGGCCATAGCCGTGCGTGTCGGAGCATCCATATACACCACGCCCGAAATCCTGGAACGCGCCGGACTGTCCTTGGAGGAATGTATCACCGAAGACCTCAACAAAGAGCCGGAGGACCGAAAGCGCCGAGTGTCGAAAGAAGAGCCGCAAGACCCGGACGAAATGTCCGATGAACAGCTCGAGGCTCTGCTCGAACAGCTGACGCGCGATGAGGAGTACGAGGAGGCCGCTCGCATCAATTCGATACTCCGTCAGCGACGTAAAGACAAATAGCAAACAAAACCTAAAAACCATACAATAAACCAATTTAACCAAAATCACACACGCTTCAATGAAAAGCTCCACACTAAAAGCGAGACTTGCAACTCTGAGCTTCTTTGAGTTTGCCATATGGGGGACATACCTCGTATCCATGGGTATGTTCCTGTATCACGTAGGCTTAGGCCAGCAAATATTCCTATTCTATATGGTTCAGGGACTCGTGTCCCTATTTATGCCCGCCGTTATGGGCATAATTGCCGACCGTTGGCTGCCGGCACAAAAGACCTTATCACTATGCCACTTCATATCCGCGATATTTATGCTCGCCGCAGGATATTACGCCATGTCGGTACTCCCCGAAGGTTGGATCAATATGACCCACGAGCAACTGGCCGGGACTGTAGACTTCGGCACAATATTCACACTATATACCATCTCGGTGGCATTCTATATGCCTACCATCGGCCTGAACAACTCGGTGGCATTCAACGCCCTTGAGCGCAACGGCCTTGACACCGTCAAAGACTTCCCTCCCATACGGGTCTTCGGAACGGTAGGCTTCATCGTCGCCGAGTTGCTGGTGAACTTCGTCGCTATTGACGGCGTCACCCTGCAAAAAAGCTATACCCAATTTTTTGCCACCGGCGCCTTCGGCATCATCATGGCCCTATACGCCCTGACAATGCCCAAATGCCCTGTCAATAAGAGCGCCAACGGCGGCATTGTCGATGCCCTCGGACTACGCGCCTTCGCGCTGTTCAAGACACGCCGCATGGCCATATTCTTCATATTCTCGATGCTGCTGGGCGTGTCACTGCAAATCACCAACAGCTACGGCACCACCTTCATCGAAAGCTTTAGCAAAGTAAGCGAATACAGCGAGGGCCTGCTCAACGGATGGTTTGCGCACAACCCGACATTCCTGATTTCGATTTCGCAGTGCTCCGAAGCTCTGTGCATCCTAATGATTGCCTTCTGTCTTAAGCGCTTCGGCATCAAAGGCGTGATGCTGATTGCGATGTTTGCCTGGGTATTGCGCTTCGGCTTCTTCGGCATCGGCGACACCAACTTCCCAGGCGTTGTATTCCTGATACTATCTTGCATCGTCTACGGTGTAGCCTTCGACTTTTTCAACGTCTCCGGCGGCATCTACGTCGACCAGCAAACCGACCCCAAGCTGCGCTCGTCCGCCCAAGGTCTGTTTATGATTATGACCAACGGTATCGGCGCATCCTTAGGCACATTTATCGCCGGCGAATTTGTAGTCAATAAATACGTCATGACTCAGAAAGTCGGCACCCAGGGTATGATTGACGGATGGCATCACTCGTGGTTCATCTTCGCCGCATACGCCTTGATAGTCTTCGTAATGTTCTATCTCTGCTTCAAAGCGCCCAAGAAGTCCGAAGAAAAGACAGTCAACAATATCTAACGGCTTGCGACTGTGCGATGTCCGGCATCCGGACATCGCACCACACAGCCGCCGACTATACGGCAATGATTCAATTCTACGCACCCGATATACAACAGACGCTCACGTTGCCGCCCGAAGACAGCGCCCACGCCTTACGCGTACTGCGTATGCGCACGGGCGACACACTGTATGTGGTGGACGGCCGCGGCACGCGCTATACGTGCACCCTCATAGGCGGTGATGCACGACGCGCCGCCGTAGCCATCGAACACGCCGTCACCATCGAGCGCGTATGGCCTGCAGACATCACCGTAGCCGTAGCCCCGGCCAAGCATATCGACCGCACCGAATGGCTGATCGAAAAATTGGTGGAAATCGGAGTGGACAACTTCATCCCCGTACTGTGCGCCCGGTCGGAGCGCCGCGAAATCAAGGTCGAGCGCCTGCGCAAAATCGCCGTATCGGCCATGAAACAATCGCTCAAGGCCACAATGCCGTATATAGCCGAAATGACGCCCCTACCCCGACTGTTGCAGCAGACAACAGCGCAACAACGCTTTATCGGATATTGCGATGCCGAAACCGAGCGGTCTCTGCTCGCCAAGGCCCTGCAACCTCGTATGAGCACGTTGCTACTCATCGGACCCGAAGGCGACTTCACCCCACAAGAAGTGAAACAATGCCTCGATGCCGGATGCCGTGCCGTCACTATGGGCGACAACCGACTGCGCACCGAGACAGCCGCACTCGTTGCCTGCGACACTTTCCATATCATCAACCAAATTCACTCATGAACGCCAACGAATTACTGCAATACCTAACCCCGGCGGCAGCCAAGGGCTCAACATTCTTCCTTCTGGCCGGTCCGTGCGTCATTGAGGGCGAAAAAATGGCTCTCGACATTGCCGAAGACATACTGCGCACCACCTCCGAGCTGGGCATACCTTACGTATTCAAGGGCAGCTACCGCAAGGCCAACCGCAGCCGACTGGACTCGTTTCAAGGCATAGGAGACGAAAAGGCACTGCGCATACTCGCCAAAGTGCGCGATACCTTCGGCATACCCGTAGTCACTGACATACACCTGCCCGCCGAAGCCGCCATAGCCGCCGAATATGTGGACATACTGCAAATTCCGGCGTTTCTGTGCCGTCAGACCGACCTTTTGGTCGCCGCGGCCCACACCGGCAAGATGGTCAATATCAAGAAAGGTCAGTTCCTGGCACCCGAATCGATGCATTTTGCCGTCGAAAAAATTAGGCAAAACGGCAACAACGCCGTAGCCGTCACCGACCGAGGCACGATGCTGGGCTACGGAGACCTGGTAGTGGATATGCGCGGTATTCCCGTGATGCAACAGCAATGCGGATGCCCGGTCATCATGGACATTACACACTCGCTGCAACAGCCCAACACGGCAGGCGGAGTCACCGGAGGACGTCCCGAACTCATCGAAACCCTCGGCCGTGCATCCATAGCCGTCGGCGCCGACGGCATATTCATCGAGACACACCCCGAACCGTCCAAAGCATTGTCCGATGGCGCCAATATGCTGCGCCTGGACCTTCTGCCGACGCTGCTGCGACACCTTCTGGCCATACGCCGCACCATCGCAACATTCTGAGAGCGAAACCATATCGCAACACTTCCGAACCTTACACATCACGACTTTCCTGACATTTCATTCCACAACAGATGATAAAACATATATCCCTATTACTGGCCGCTCTGGCCACTCTGGCTACTCCGGCACGCGCCGACATCAACAACCCGATGACCCGCGCCGTACTCAACGTCTACGCACAACAACTCAGCGAAGACCCCAAGGACTACGAGACATACCTCAACCGCGCCAACGTCTACTACAGCAACAACGAGTATCTGCGTGCACTTTCGGATGCGGACAACGCCATCAAGTACATCCCCGAAAAAGACACCGAGACGCGTATGCGCGCCCTCACTCTGCGTGCCAACATATATTTGCAGACCGAACGGCCCACCGAAGCCCTACGCGACCTTGACGCCACGGTGGCACTGGACCCCACCTCTTATGTCAACGTCTACCTGCGCGCCAATACGCGCTACACTCTCGGACAATATTCAGCCGCTCGCGAGGATTACAATCGGCTGCTACGTCTCAACCCACGCAGCACCGAAGCTATGATCGGCCTGGCTCGTATCGCGGTCAAAGAAAACAACCTCGGCACAGCTACCCAATACCTTGACGATGCGGTAGCATCCGATCCCAACAACGCCGACATATATGTGCGCCGCGCCAATGTGCGCCGCTCAATGGGCAACGGCAGTGGCGCCGTCGAGGATATTATGCTGGCGCTGAGTACGGACGCGTCCAACGCTCGCGCCACAAAACTGCTTGTAGATATGGCCAACACCGACTACGCCGTTGTCATCGAAGGTATTACACGCGCCATCGAACAAGCTCCGCGCGTGGCCATGTTCGTGTACCTGCGTGCTTACATACAGCAAGCGCATTTCCACTACAAAGCCGCATTGGCCGACTACAACACAATCATCACACAAAACCTCAACGACTATCGCGGCATATACGCCGGAACGGCAAGCTGCCGATATGCCCTCGGCCAATACGAACAGGCTTTGGCCGACATTGACCAAGCATTGGCTGCCTCTCCCGATAATGCAGGCAACCATATACTACGCGCACGCATATTGCGTGCCCTGGGGCGGCGTGTAGATGCCTATAGCGCCGCCGCTCGCGCATTGGCATTACGGCCCAACAATACACAGGCTCTCATCGAACTTGGCCTGACCGCATATTCGCAAGAACAATACAGCCAAGCCGCCGACCTATTCGGCGAAGCGACAATGACAGCCGAAGGTGCCGATGCGGCACGTGCATATATGCTTCGCGCGTCCGTGCTCGAAGAACATCTCAACCAACCCGTGGCCGCCGCCGGATTCTACCGCCACGTAGCCGAGATTACCACACCACAGGCACGGCAAAACGCGACCACAGGCGCCCAACCCTCTGCCACCGCCTCGGACGCCGCTGCCATCCTAAGCGCCGACCCGGCAATGCTGCGCCCGCTGGCACTGCTGCATTGCGGCTCACGCGAAGCGGCCGATGCAGCTATGGCGGCAATACTTGCGCTGCCCGATGCCGACGGTGCCCACGCCTTCGAAGCCGCCTGCTACTACGCCCAAGCATCCGTCCTCGCCAAAGACAAGACATCAGCCTCAGCCGACACCGATGCGGCCTTCCGCCATCTCGAGACCGCACTGACACGCGGATACGGCGACCTGCACCGTCTCCGTGACGACACCGATGCCCCGGCCAATATCGCACCCCTACGCCAAGACAGCCGCTTCACAGCTCTCACAACACGCTTCGCCCACCTCTTCTGAGGCGCATAAGACACCGACTTCCCCTGACGCCTATATCACAATGAGTATACGACAGAATATTCTCGTAACCTCGGCCGGCAAACGTGTCGAACTTGTCAAGGCTATCAAAAATACCGCCCACGATCTCCTCGGCTCGAACGTAAAGATCTATACGACAGATATGAACCCGGCGATGGCTCCGGCCGGATATGTCTCGGACGAGTGCATCAAGGTTCCGCGCGTCACCGACGAGTCTTACCCTCAAATTCTGCGCGATATTTGCTACAAATATTCTGTAGGGCTGCTCATTCCGACCATTGACACGGAGCTTGTACTCCTATCCGAACTATATGACGAGTTCAAAGCACAAGGCACGCATATTGCAATATCGGACAGCACTTTCATCCATCAATGTCGCGACAAAAGACTGATTAACAAATTCTTTGAGCAGCACGACATCAGCATTCCAACGCCCGTAGACAAATACGATCCTACATTCCCCTGCTTTGCCAAGCCCTACGACGGGTCGCTGAGTACGAACATACATGTGCTACGTGGGCCCGAAGACCTCACCAAAGAGATTTCGGAAGATCCAAAGCTGATGTTTATGGAGTACATCGATAAGAATGTCTACAAGGAGTTCACCGTTGATATGTACTATGGTATCGATGGAAAAGTCAAGTCAATCGTTCCACGCCTGCGCATCGAAATCCGCGCCGGCGAAATCAATAAGGGCGTGACACGCAAAAACTCGATTATCGCATACCTTCGTTCAAGACTCGGGCATCTCGACGGCGTCCGAGGTGTGATATGCCTGCAATTGTTTTACGATGAAGCCTCCGGAGACATTAAGGCAATAGAAATCAACCCGCGTTTCGGCGGCGGCTATCCGTTAAGCTACGAAGCCGGGGCAAATTATATCGAATATCTGATACGCGAATATCTGCTTGGGCATAACCTCGAATACGATGAATCCTGGAAAGACAACTTCCTGATGCTGAGATACGATGCAGCCATATTCACTCAACTTAAGGGCTGAACTCATTTTGCTTACGTCTGCTATGCGAAAGCCTCTTTCGGATTATGTCGTCGCCTTCGACCTTGACGACACGTTGTACAAGGAAATCGAGTTTCTGAAGTCCGGATACTATCATATTGCCCTAACCTTATGCGACAATGCCGAAGATGCATCCGTCTTGGCCAAGTCTATGTACGACTGGTACAATGCCAAGTGCAATGTATTCGAGAAAGCGATCGAAGCCACCGGGAGCACCTGCGATATTTCAAGTCTTCTGGCAATATACCGAGAGCACATCCCGGATATCACACTACCACACGGTAGTAAAGAGTGCCTTCGGACGCTGAAAGCTTACGGCGCAACATTAGCTCTTATTACCGATGGCCGTACGCTGACCCAGCGCAATAAGATTAGAGCGCTTGGGCTTGACCGGATTATACCTGCGCACAATATCATCATCTCCGAAGAATTTGGCTCGGAAAAACCGTGTGCAGCCAATTACGAAGTCATCGAACAGCGCAACCCCGGCAAAAAGTACTGCTACGTAGGCGATAATGTAATCAAAGATTTCGTTACAGCCAACAGTCGCGGATGGCTGACTACCGGCCTTCGTGACAATGGATTCAATGTTCATCGTCAAGACGCCGAGTGCCGTCCCGAGTATCAGCCTTCAATCTGGATAGACAGCTTGGACGAACTTCCCGACACAATTATACGCGCAGACTTTCGCCCGTCGCAGCCGCAACTCTAACCGGCCATAGTTATCCAATCTCAGACACCGACTGAAACGCCATCACTCGACAAGTGTCAAAACGAGCGCAATTTTGAGAAGAAATACAATCGGGACCGCTCGAGCATAAAAACCGAGCGACTCCGATTGCATTATAGAGTATGATTCTTCCGCTTACTTGCCGAAGGAGGCGAGGCGGGCGATGTACTTGCCGATGATGTCGAATTCGATATTGACTTGCGACCCTACGCCGAGACGGCAGAAGTTGGTGTGCTCGTAAGTGTAGGGGATGATGGCTACGCGGAAACTGCGCGGACGGCTGTCACAGACTGTAAGGCTGACGCCGTTGACCGTCACCGAGCCTTTTTCGACCGTGACATAACCCTGCGCAGCCATTTCGTCCGATACGGTATATTCAAACGTGTAGTAACGGCTGCCGTCTACATTCTGTATATCGGTGCATACGGCTGTCGTATCTACGTGCCCCTGGACGATATGTCCATCCAGGCGATCGGACAAGCGCATTGACCGCTCAAGGTTAACCAAATCGCCTACAGCCAGGCGGCCGAGGTTGCTACGCTCCAGCGTCTCCTGTATGGCTGTCACCGTATACGTATCATCATCGATGTCTACTACCGTGAGGCATACGCCGTTATGCGCGATGGATTGATCTATGGACAATTCATTGACAAACGAGCAGCGGACAGTCAAATGCAGATTGCCGTCATCACGGCGTGCGGCCACTATGGTGCCGGCTTCTTCTACTATTCCTGAAAACATATCGTATTCTTGATTTTTCTTTTTGTTCTTTTTTTACTCGGGGTTTAGTATCTCATTGTATTTTAGCATAATACAATGGGAGAGGATTTTACTTTTTCAGAATAATGTACATCGGACGTGCAACGTTCCAAGCAAATGAGACTGTAGCCGTGCCACGCTTTTTGTCATAGGAGACGTTGATGCTGCGTCCGTCGGCCTCGACATATCGCGGTTGCTTTTTCACACCATTGAACACCAAGGTGATGGTCTTATGGTCCTTGGCTCCGGCATAATCTCCTTGGGCACTGAGTACGACGTCTATCTGCTTGCCCGTATCGTTGCCGCTCATGCTTATGATGCGACCTTGATTGTGACCTATCGTGGTGGGCGTCGCCATATCGTCCTCGAAGAGCGTCGAGAATGTCTGCTTTCCGGCCAGGGGATAATAGTCTATATGGTAACGGCTATTACGATACTGAGTCGTGGACTTCATCGGGTAGTCGGCCGTAACGATAAACGATCCTGCACGTGCAAACACCGGAGTGAGGTCTATGGCGGCATCGTAATTGGTCACCGTGCCGCCTTTGTATACCGTTAGCGGCGCACTGACATCTACCCAATCGCTGCCCTCGGGGAATACGACCGGACGTTGCACTGTCCCTTGCGTCATCACCGGCGCAACCATAATGTCGCGTCCCCACAGGAATTGGTCGGAAATGCCGTCATAACGGCCTGCGGCCTCAGCGTCATGGAAATCGAGAGGACGTACCAGAGGCCAACCCTTGGTGGCATTTTCCCATGCCAAGGTATAGTTGTACGGCAGCCAGCGATAGCGCTCTTTGACAAGCGAGAGCAGCAGCGATCCGTATTTGGGATAGTTGTACGGCTCTGCCTTGTATTGGGCATGGGTGCGCAGCATCGGCGAGAATACGCCCAATTGCATCCAGCGCACATACAATTCGTCATCCGTGGGATGCTCCGGATCGATAATGGAGAATCCTCCGACATCATGTCCCATATATCCGAGACCCGAAAGACCGGAATTGAGCATTATGCGTATTTGCGGTTCAAGTCCACCCCAAGTACGGGACACATCTGTAGACCAGGGGAATACATTGTAACGCTGCAGACCTGTTGTGCCGCCGCGCATCATCGTCATCATACGGCGGTCGGGGAATTTGGCTTTATGCATATCATACACAATACCGCTCCAATCGTTGCCGTAGAGATTATGATACTGGCGTGTAAGCAGGCCGTTGGCGTGCAAACCGTTTTCGGGATGCACCTCGGGTTCGCCCAAGTCGCCCCACCATGCACTCACGCCGCGATCGGACAACGCTCCATAGCGGTCGGCCAACCATTGGCGCGTCTTGGGATTGGAGACATCGAACATTCCGCCTTGTCCCACCCAGATGGTAACGTTGAGCGGGCGGTCTACACTGTCTTTATTCATGACAAACATACCCTGAGGCGCAAGTTTGTTGTAATTGTCCACACCACGGCCGTTGCGCAGCACGTAGGGCTGGGCGATGGTGACCACGTTGATGTGTTTCTTATTGAGGTATTCCAGCATTCCGTCCGGGTCGGGCCATTGCTGCTTGTCCCACGCAAGGCGCCCCATATCCTGCTCACGTCCATACCAATACAAGTCAAGCACCACGCCGTCTAATGGGTAGCCCTGAGTCTGCAGCGAGTCAATTACGCCACTCAATTCATCGTCCGAATGGTATCCGTACCGACTGCTTATGTATCCCAATGTCCACAGCGGCGGCAATTCCTGACGCCCGGTCAGCGCCGTCAGCGCCGTAGTCACCGAAGCAAGTGAGGCATCCTTACCCGTTACGTAGTAGTACGATATAGGGCGTGCATCCTCAAAGGTGTATACGATATCCTTGCCCGTGGTCATTGTGGCTGTGCCGTAATCGTCAAATAGTAAGGCATATCCGTGCGAAGACACCAGCAGCGGCATTGAGATATTCATCTGCTTCAGACGACGCTCACTGCCTATATAGCCGTAGTTCTGTTTGTTGTACATCACCAGCGTATCATTGGCCAAATTGAGGCTATAACCACGCTCACCGCCGCCGTACAACGATGCACCCTCGGCGGTGGATATCGTCAGCGCATAGCGCTGCACACCGTCGGCACTCGCAGGCAAAGCCTTGATACCTTTGTCCACAATTGCCGAGCCTTTGTATTTAGCACCGACTGTCAACGCATTATTCGATACTTTTGCTTCGGCAAACGGCATTATACTTCCTACCTCGGTTTCGACTATGGGAGCCGTGGTGATGACGGGACGCTCGGCACCGTGCTTTATCAAAGGAGTATGAGTCACTTTGATAATCCCGGGAGCTATTTCCTTGGCTGTCAAAGACGTGCCATCTCCGTAATTGGCTATGGACACCGGTGCGGCAGTCTGTCCCGACACATGGGTCGCTACGGCGAAGGCCGCTATGGTCGCTATGTATTTTGTACAGTTCATAATAATGTATCGTGTAAGTCTGATGTTTCTCATTTAATCTTCGGGGCTATATAGATGTCTATCGGGGAGTACGTCTTTATCAGTACGGCGAATGAAAACTTTGGCAAATACCATCATCAACCGGTGCTTAGTTGAGCTTTCGATGCAGCCGCGAGCTATTTCGCAGGCCCAAAGTTCCGGAGCTCGAATGACTGGCACATCGGCTGTCGGACGGTATGCAACGCCCGTCAGGGGTCGATGCGGTTGAGGTAGCTTTGATGGCTGATGCTCTCGTCGCCGGGCTTATTGTAGGTGTCGCCTACCTTGAGTACACGCTCTTTCTTGTGCTTGCCCAAAGCAGCATGCTTGGCCACGTCCGCAAACAGCTTCGATTCAGCCAATTTCGGCCCCCAAACTTCGATAAGCCGCTCGTAGCGCAGATTATTCATATCATCGTACAGACCGCGCAAGGCAGGCTGTTTTTCCATATCGGTGCGCGTCCATATCTTATTGTCATCAAGGTATTTGCAGGCAGCGGATATCTGCTGCTTGGTCGCAGGCTTGTCCGCGCTTACTTCTTCTGTCGCAGGAGTCGGCTCCGTCTCAGGCTGCTGCACGGCTTGTTCCTGTGCCTTGTCTTCTGTAATCACGGTCGGGGCTGCCGGAGTCGGAGCTTGAGCCGCTGCCAATGCCGTTGTGTCATCGGGATTGGCCGCCGGAGCCAGAGTCTCTTTATCTTTGCTCCCGGAGCATGTACCGAGCAACAGCATCAGCACAATGCCTACCAGCAACCCAACGCCGAAAGATATGGCATGTCGGTGCTGCCACATCCCGGCGCCGATATAGCGCAGATGATTGGTGCGGCTCTGGCCTTCCTGTATGTCCGCTGTCAGCTCATAGCCTTCCAGAGGGCTGTCATTCAGCGCTTTTTGACTCAAAATGTCAAATTTGATGGGTGCGCCCAAGTCACTGGACTTCACCGGCACTTCAAAGCGATAAATCTTACGACGTTCGGGCAACTGTATCAGAGCCTGCGTCAGCGTAGCCAGGTCCATGCGTCCCGAGTATGGGAAGTAGCCCTCGGCATTGACCGATACAGTGGCTTGAGCCAATTCGCTGCGCGTAAAGGCCTCGCCTTCGGCCGTAATGGGGCGACCGTTGACCAGTATCTCGCAATCGCGTATCCGCGCATGCGTAGCCAGCGATGTCACTTTGAAGGATGACGGGGTGATAATTTTGCGCGAATCGTCTGTCGAAATCAGACGCGGCGTCACTTCGGCGGCATCCACGGAGATGGTCTCGGATACGTCGTCAAAGCCTTGGCGACGCCATGTCACCGTCACCATGTCGCCCATAGTGGCTCGTATGGGGGCGTCAAGACGCATACCATATACCCAGGGGTCAAAGCCGTCGTCTCCCTTCTCGGGCGGCAGTATAACGGCCGGTGCGCCTATGGGTTCGGCTGTAAGGTCGGCAATCACCGGTGTTACCTGCAAGTCTGCATCTACCAACAATATACCGCGATACGGCAGATAGCATTGCTGCCACAGTCCATCGCCGAGGAAGGTCTCCAAAGCCGGGGCGCTTTCGCCTCCGTAAAGACGCCATGCCCATGAACCCGAGGGATTCATAGCCACGCACCGCGGCGCATCGTGGCGCACCGTATAGTCACGCGAAAATGTCGCACGCAACGCCGCCACATCTTCGTTGCTCACCTTCACAGCCGAAATGGTGCGCGTGGTTTGCTTGACCACCGACACAAGGTCGTCCGTCGCAATTTCGATGTCCGACGGCACAAATATCCATGCGGCAAGGTGGTCGCCGGAATTATTGGGAATGGTACGTAATATGGTGACGAAAACTCCGGTCGACACCGAAGTCAACAGGTAAAATATATTCTTTTCGTTAGCATCGTAGTCCATAGTCGACAATACACTGCGTACGTCCTTGACATACGAGCGTACATCCTCGTTGGGATTGAGATTCAACTGCGAGTTGAACGTTCCCATCGACCGGGTTATATATAGCTGCAATTTAGCCATAATAGTATGAGTTATTATGCTGTTAGCGTGATTATTGCCTTACTTTCCATTATACGTCCGAAGGCTTCGGCCGCATTGTGCTTCCGAAGTCACCGATTTTGTTCTACAAACTTACGAATTTTTTTTTGCTTACGGCCATTTCGGCTGCTCTATTTTTGACTATCGGGGTTTTTATCGCTATGTTTTATCGCTCCATACCATTTTAGCGCATTACCTCACAGCCCGGGCGTGGCACCACCTCCGGGGGCAGTCGAGACCGCCGTACGGAAGTTATCATCAAAAATGCGTACCTTTGCATACACAAACGCGTTGTCGGCACAGTGCTCGTGCCGAACGCTAAAATCAATACGACACGACTATGGAACGACCTTTGATAATGATAACCAACGATGACGGCATCGAGGCCGCAGGATTACGCGCACTTGCCGATGCCGCCATGCCTTTGGGCGATGTCATCATAGTAGCACCGACACGCCCCCAATCGGGGCAGTCGTCGGCGTTGACCGTGGACGCACCGCTGCGCATACGCCGACACGCCGACTACGGAGAAGCGCAAGTATTCAGCGTCTCAGGCACGCCGGTGGACTGCATCAAGTTGGGATTGCATGCAGTAATGCCACGTCGTCCGGACTTCCTATTCTCGGGCATAAATCACGGCAGCAACAGCGGAAACGCGGTGACCTATTCGGGTACTATGGGCGCGGTCATCGAGGCTTGCACCAACGGCATCACCGCCGCAGGATTCTCCTTGCTACACCATTCGCCCTCGGCCGATTTCTCGCTGTCGGCACCACAGGTGGCCCGGCTGGCCGCAGATATCGTGGCTCACGGTCTTCCGGAATTTACGGCTTTGAATATCAATATCCCGGCACATATCGTCCCCAAGGGCGTACGCACATGCCGCGCCGCTCGCGGACATTGGAGCGAGGAATTCGAGCGATTTGTTGACCCGCATCAAAATCCGTTCTACTGGCTCACCGGACGTTTTTGCAACGAAGAGCCCGAAGCAACCGATACAGACGAATACTGGTTGTCACAAGGATACACTTCCATCGTCCCGGTATGCCCGGACGTGACACGTATGGATATGGTGGCACCTATGGCCACACGTTTTGACAGCGACAATTAGCCCATGGCCAAGCAGGAATACATCGAACGAAATCGCCAATGGCTCAGAGGTAAGGCCGCCGAGCCGGGCGTAACACCCCTTGACAAGGGCATACTTTACAAGGTCATCAAAAACGGCAACCCCAAAGGGCCCAAGCCTAACCGCAACAGCGTAGTAGTGGTCCATTACACCGGACTAACCATCAACGGCAAGGTTTTTGACAGCAGCCGCTCGGGCGTTGCCCCGGCTTTCCGCCTGCGCGAGCTTATTCCCGGATGGATTATAGCCTTGCAACAGATGCACGTAGGCGACCGCCGGGAGATTTACATCCCGGCCGAGCAGGGCTATGGTCGCATCAACCAACCCGGCATCCCCGGCGGATCGACACTGGTATTTGACATTGAACTTCTCGGCGTTTCATAATCCCCACGAAAGGCGGACGCTGCCGAAGCCGTATCCGCGACACGCACTCCTCGCCCCACCGAAATCCATAAGAAATTATGATAAAGCAAGTTCATATTACTCTGCGCCCCTACCCGCGCGGCATCCACCTTGTGACTTCGGGAGTGCTGCGACAGCTACCTGCGTTGCCGCGTACGGGGCTGCTGCACCTGCTGATACAGCACACTTCAGCGGCATTGGCTCTTAACGAAAACGCCGACCCGGACGTACGGCGCGACCTCGCCGCCATATTCGACCGCCTCGTACCCGAGAATGCGCCGTTCTACCTGCATACGGACGAAGGCTCGGACGATATGCCCTCCCACGCCAAAGCCGTAATCGTAGGGTCTACGCTCACCCTTCCCATAGCGGAAGGGCGCCTTAACCTGGGCATTTGGCAGGGCATATACCTTTGCGAGTTCCGCAACCACGGCGGCTCACGCCGCATCGTCGCCACCATCCTCGGCGAGTAATCCCTTACACAAACCACCATCCAAAGGAAAAAAAGATAAATCCGCGACTGAGATAGTCGCAAATACTGTTTTTGCGTAAGCATCCGAAACAAGCCGATTGAGACGAAGCTAATCCTACACAAAGACACAAAGACAGAGGGCGTACCCCGATGCGGAGTGCGCCCTCTTTGCTATCTTATATTAAGAACGTTTTATCTCATAACTTTGAGCGTCACGATCTTGCCGTCGATGTTGGCGGTTGCGATCATCATGCCCGTGCCGGTGAGAGGCACGCTTTCGGTGCAAACCGGCATAGAGAGAAGGACACGACCTGTCAAGTCGCAAACAACCAGCCCTGTGGCCTTTCCGGTGAAGTGGAGCATTCCATCGTTATACGTCATACTGCCCTGAGCATTGACTATATCGGCTGCACTATTTGTATCCAATTCGATGCTGAAGGAGTTGATAGTCAACTTGCCGATAGTCTTAGGAAGGATACTGAATACACTGTTTGCGGGGTCTATGGAGTAAACCTTCTCCGACTCTCCTTCATTAGCATTGTCTGCCGTGTAGGATGTAGTGTTCGCGGCTTTGATGGTAAAGGTGTGTTCCTGTGTAGTGCCGGCGGGAGTGGTGTTGGAGACAACGCTTTGCATTGCCAAGTAGTCGGCGCCCTTAGCTGTGCAGAGGTCCCATTTTACATCATCGTCTTCGTCGGTGGTTACGGTAACCTTGACTTTGTATATACGTCCGTCCACGAGCTTGAAGTAGGGGGAAGTGAGGTATGTAACATCGGGGGTGCCGTAGTACTTACTCCAAGAGTAAAGCGAGGTCTCCTCGTTTTGTTTCCAAGTGTTGTATACCGATGGATTTGACACTACCTGCCAGTCGGGGAAGGTTGCAGTGGTGTAAGGTATCTCAGTGAAGTCGCCGGTGTAGGCGTAGTCGCAAGGAGCTTCGCCCTCGGCTTCGCCGTTGGCGTTACGTATCACTACGGAGAACTTGTGCATGCCCGGAGTAAGACCATTCACTGTGTGCGATTCTTTGCCGCCGGGAGTGTGGTCGGCGGAAACTTCCTCGGTATGGACGGCTTTGTCATCACAATATAAGGTGTAGCCGAGCTGCATATTGCTGTCGAGGTTCTTGCCTACAATGTCGAGTGTCGGGTTTTCCCATGTCAAGGAGACGGATTTGTCTTCGAGGACAGTGGCTTTCAGGCCTGTAACATGCTGCGGCAGAACGGGCTGCGCAGCGAGCTCGATGGTCTGAATCTTTATGTCCGAGTATGCAGATTTTGAAGTCTTGCCAATGTGGCGCACAACCAAGACGTAATCGCCCTCCGATTCGACAGGTATTATCACTTCGCGTGTCTGGTATCCGTAATCCTGTACATTGCTTGCCTCATCCAGTTTGACGAAGGTTGTCGCGAGGTTATGACGATCGGTTGCATAGCCGATTTCATAGTTATTGTAACGGGCGTTGATGCTGACTTTCATACGGTAGTAACCCGGGGTGAGTTGGAAGTAGGGAGTTGCAAGATACTCGTCAGCTTCCGTATCGGTGGGCATTTTTGACATAAAAGACTTGCTCCAGCTTGCGGAGTCAAACACCCAAGTGTTGCCATCTGCATTGCCATCGAGTATGGTGAATATACCGGTCTGGGTGTCATCCGCATTGGATGCGTCAAAGGCGTAAGGCACAGTTGCCGTGGGATGTCCCACATATCCGGCATTGACACTGATCGGGTCTTTATCGATACAGCCGTTGGCGTTGTATGCCATTACATAGTATGAGTAAACGCCGGCAGCTGCGGGTTGGTCGGTAACGCCCAGTGCAGCGCCGACTTCGCAATTGCTGATTTCGCGGAACAACTCGCCGTTGCGGTACAACTTGACGGTCAGCGGCTCGGCTGCAAGTGCCTTGCCGTTTTGGTCAACGGAGGGATTGGTCCATGTGAGGTTGACCTTAAGCTCATCGCCCTGCGGCACGGCTGTCAGGTCGGTCACAAGTGCCGGAACGACTACATTCTTCATCACCTTGACATAGTTGATGCGGTAGCCCATATACGAGCCTTGTTCAGCCTTAGCGTGGAATGCAATATGATATTCGCCCGGCGTGGTGACCGTGAAGGGTACTTCGCATTCCTTGTCAAACTCACTGAGATTGTCATACGAAGCCAGCTCGGTGTAACCGCTCATGTCGGTATCGGAAGTGCCGAGGGCAAAACCGAGGTCGCCGTAGATGGTGCAGGTAACTTTGAGTATGTAGTCGCCGGCGGCATCGAAGTTGATGGCCGGAGACACAAGCCAGTTATCTTCCTTGATGCCGTTGGCCGAATCGAACTCTGCAAACTTCGAGTATGAATTGTATGCCCAAGCTGCTGTCGTGGCTGCATCGGGTCCTGCAACGGATTTCCAGTCAGCGGAGAATGTTGTGGAACTGCTGAAATCGTCCTCGTACGGGAGGGCTTTGGCTGTGGATGGTGTCGGACCGGGATCCGGCTGGTCGCCGCCTTCGCCGGTTATGGAGAATCCTGTGACATAGAAATCGTATGAGTTTGCATTGCTGAAGCAGTGTATGCCGAAGGAGTAGTCGCCGGTGGTAGCGACCGTAACGGTCATCTGCTGTAGTTCGAAGTCGGATGAGTGCTGATAATCCTCATTACGTATCAGTTGAGTGCCGGCGTTCATAGCCGCAGAGGTGCGCTCGGTGGCCATACGAACTTCGAATTTCTCGGAATCCGTGCCGCGAGTCTTTGTCCACAGTTTGACCGTGTACTCCGTTCCGGCAGTAAGTGTAATCATAGGCGACATTACCCAGCAATTTGCCGCATAGTCGCTGTCGTATGCGTGGTATACACCGCCCTTTGTACCGGGGGTGGAGAAGTCTTTTGTCTGTTGATCCCAAGCGAAGCCTTTGGATCCTCTGTTTCCATTGTTTACTGCTGTCCATTCGGGGTCAATGGCGTTGTTCACGCCTATGTCGCTGCTGTAAGGCACCGTCTTTTGTCCCATCACCGGAAGGGTGAGGAGGACAGCAAGCATTGTTGCGTAGAGTTTTTTCATACTGTCTTGAGTTATATTGTTATTAAGTTATTATATGACACAGCCCAATCTCGGACGTTGCCGAGATATCGGGCTGCGTCGTATTCAATTCAGGTGGGTTATTTCACAATTACCTTTGCGGTGCGTACTGCCTTGCCTGAGTTGAGGCGGACAATATAGCATCCGGGCAGGAGGTCAATCATATGGTCACCCTCTACAGTCACGTCGCCGGCTGCGATGACACCGTTGGTGGTGTATACCGTGGCCACTGCGAAGTCTGCGCACACGTGGATGCCGCCGCGCACTGCGGTGATGGTCATATCGTCGGTTGCTACATCGTTGACGCCGTCACCCTTGGCGAAGTTCACGTGAAGCTTGGTGTATATACCCGGCATCTCGAATTTGTCGCTCTTAACAGCTTCTTCGTTGTTGAGCGAGTATGTGCTGAAAGAGTAGCCGTCTTCAGGTGTCGCAATGATGGTCAGCGGGAGGTATTTTGTTACCTTTGAGCCGTTGGTATATTCGTTGCCCTGTGCATCGACAACCTTGACGGTGCCGTGAATCGGGGTAATGATATCGAGGTAAGCCCATTCGCAACCGCCGTTAGTACCCGTATGACTCGGAATCCATCCGCGGTCGATAGCGATGCTTGAGTCGGCGCGTGATCCGTCGTTCAGTTTTTTGTCACCGCCCTGGATGACAGCAATATTGTAGCTCAGGCTGGGTTCATCGTCTTCATCGTCTTTATTGATGCGTTGCGGCAGCGCATAGTAGAACTCGTTGAGTTCGGGAGCGGTCATACCATTGCCGTTTATATATATAAATTGCAGCTTGGTGTTCTTGCTCAGATCAAGAGCGTGAATGTCGTTGCCCGAAACATTGAGATTTACAAGTTCCAAGTTGTGAGTAAGGTCAATATTTCTGAGGAGATTACTGCCAACGGCCAATTCGGTAAGGTCGGTGTTGTTTGACAGGTCAATGCTCGATAGACCATTGTTTGACAGGCTTAAATCAACGAGTTCGGGGTTCTTAGACAAATCGATTGACGTAATTTTGTTATTTTGTGCGTAGAGCCATTTGAGGTATCTATTATTGGTCACATCAAGAGATGTCAGATTGTTGCCCTTCACATCCAGATACTGGAGGTAAGGCATATTTGACACATTAATGGCATCGAGCAAGGCAATACCATCCTCTTCATCACCGAATGAGTCTGAGTATGCCTCAAGCATAATTAGGTTCGGGTTGTGGGAGAGGTCGATGCTCTTCAGGCAGGTATAGCTGAGGTTGAGAACCTCGAGAGCGGTGTTCTGCGACAGGTCGATTGTCTTGATGGGATTCCAATATCCGTTGAAGTATTTCAGGTCGGGGGCATTGGTGAGGTCCATTGCCTGAATTTGGTTGTCCCACAGGCCCATTGCGGCGCCGTATTCGCCGAAGCCGGACACATCCACGCCGGAGAGGTCGCCGTACACGGTAACACGTGAGCCGGCGGCTGTGCCGTCGATGCGCGAACCTTTGAGTCGGTCGCTGCCGGAGATGTATGCGTTCTGGTTGGTATATTCGGTGCGAGTTCCCGTGCCCCAGTCAATCCATACGGAGCTGCCGGATTTGACGGTGTTGACCAAGAGGGACATCACTTGTCCTTGTTTGACGTCAAACGATACCGATGCCATTTCGGATACAAAGTTCACCTTGATTGTAGAGGTCTCGGATACGATGAACCACGGGCTGAAGATTTCCTTGCCGTTTACGGTCACACTCTTGAAGCGTTTGCCTTTTTCGGGGTATGCATAGACATACATCGGTACACCCTTGAGTGCGGTCTCGTTCACGCTTTTTATTGTCTGGAAGTACAGCGGCTGCCACTGGCAGAGAATGAATTTGCCGCCTTCGGTTTGCAGTACATCGAGGTCATAGTCCAGACCCATGCCGAAGTGAGAGTAGAGGTGATCAAGTGAGCCGGTCTTGTTTTCGCCGGTATCGGTAGCGCCGTCGATGGTGACTGACACCTCGGTGTTTTTCGCTGTACCATCACCTTCAACGTCACATTTCCACTGGAAGTCCGAACTTGTCGGGTAGCTTGTGTCGGCATGCTCGCCGTTTGAACCTGCAATGAGCAGGTTAGGTTCTTCGCTGTAGCTTGACTTGGCCACCGGTACGGTACGCAGGGTGTAGTTCATCGATTCGCCGGTGAAGTTGGGGCAGTTGCGCAAGTCTATGCGCTCCATACGGTTTGCTTGCAGGCCGTTGAAGTCGACGAACTCGATCAAGGTATTCGAAGCGTTGAAATTCTTGAGGAAATAGGCTTCCATAAGGTCCACGCGCGAAATTTGCGTGTTGCTGATGTTCAGAGACGAAATGCTCGGCAATTTGGAGACATCAAGCGTGGTTATGGGGTTGCCGGATATGTTGAGCGTGCTTATGGCGGTGTTGTTGCCCAGATCGAGGCTGCGAATTTTGTTGTCAGCCACATTGAGCGTACGCAGAGCGGGGGCTTGCGAGACATCGATTGTTTCGAAGTTGCACCCATTGAGGAATAGTTCTTCAAGTTTGGTGCATTTGGTCACGTCCAGCGTGCTTACGTTTTTGTTGTTGCTCAATGCCAAAGATGTCAGTTCGGGGTAGTCTCCGAGAGAGAAGGGATTGTCGGTGCCCGCTGTCATCAGTCGGTTGTTGCTGAGAATGAGCGTACGCAGGGCGGGAAGCGACACGGGATAGAAGTTGGTCAAGCTGCAGTCGCTCAGGTTTATGCTCGTAATGGTGGTCTGCGAACTCTCAGGCGAGCAGATGAATATCGAGGCAAAATCCGGACAATTGTTGAGTGTCAGATATTTCAGCACTTTCAGGCTCTGCACGTTGAGACACTGCAGGCCGGTGTTGTCGTTGATCGTAAGCCATTCCAGCGTCTTGCCGCAATTCTCGAGCGTAAGCGTGGGGTTGGTTGACGGTGAGTTCTGTATGTTGTTGTACGACAAATTAAGGCTTGTCAGAGGGGTCACCGAGAGCAGCTCGAAAGAGGTGAGTGAGTTTTTGCTCAAGTCGAGTTTTGTGAGATTTGACATACCGTCAATGGCGGCGGATGTCAGCTGTGCTTCTCGGAGCTGGAATTCGGTTACCTGTCCGGATACGGTGATGGTTGTGCCTTCGACAGTTGCTTTGATCCAGCGCTGCCATGCAGCCTGGTCGGGGTCTACGGTGAATTTCTGCTCCACTCCGTTGCCGAAGTCAATGGTCAGCGGTTGCGTGGCAGACACGACATTGGCGAGGATTCTCACCTCCGTTCCCTTAGGAGCAGCCGTCGTGAATGTCATCGTACCTTGTGCCGGTACGACTGTCGTCACCAATATGGCTGACAAAATGGTAAGTAAAAACTTTTTCATAAAAAACATTAAATATTATTTGGCTATTCTTCTGTTGCGACTATACTATTTTCGACAATTGCACCGCAAAATTAAATAATAATATTCAAATATTCAAAAATCGCGATAATAATCTGCAATTAATTCATTAAAACCGATCATTGCCGACACGGTGAATGCATATCTCTCCGTATCGGCAACTACTATTAAAATTGAAAAAGTCTAAATCTCGAAGATTAAAGATCCTTATATTCGGTTGGCATCTGAGACTCCGTCTTCACTCGGCGAGTTCGCGTTGCTTTGGTCGAAGATTTCACGCAACAGACGAAGGCGATGATTTATACGTCGCCATTGGATGACAGCTATAATAGTGCCTATGACGATGCCCGCGATGCCGCCATAGAGCACGTAGACATCCCCGACAGCAGCCATCTCCATAAAGAACATAACCAGCACCGGAACCATTAAGATAGTGCTGACAATGCGCACGCGCCCGATAAGTCGTGTGGTTACAGCTATGCACTCGGCCGCTTCGACTACGGGCAAAGTGACATAGTCGCTGCTTTTTATGCGCCGATAGACATAGAAGTTGATGACCGAACAGAATATACCGAAAGTGCTGTAACATATTATCAGCAGCAGCGACACCGGCACCTCCAAGGCCAGCAAAAGGATGAGCGGAGGCAATAGCAATCCGAATATGGCTGTCATTAAATACTGACGAGCGACCTTGCCCGTAAGTGTACGCGCTCGGTCAAGACCTTTGACATTGATATCTGCCAAGGTGCGAGCAGCGCCCATAGAGGGCTTTATGCTGTTCCATTGCTGTTTGAGAAAGTCTATATCGTGTGTGGGCATATTCTATTTAATCCTGCAATTGTTTCTGTAATTTGGCTTTGACGCGATGAAGCCGCGTGGCCACATTGGCTCGCGACAGTCCGGTGATATCAGCTATTTCTTTGTAGTCACGCTCGTCCAACCATAAGGTTATCAACGCCTTTTCCAGCGGGTCGAGCCGCGAAATCATTTGATACAAGACGCGAAGGTTTTCGACACGTTCGTTGTCGTCATCGGCCAGCACCTCGAGTGCGTGATCAAGATCCACCGTACCGCGATGACGGCTGACGCGCCTATGCCACGAAATGCAGCTATTGATAGCGGCACGATACAGCCACGTTGTGATGTCGGCGCGCCCGTCAAAGCTGTCCATACCGTTCCAAATATTGGCTACGGTCTCCTGGTACAGGTCCTCAACCGGCGCATCGGCACTATGATACAGGAAACACACCTTGTAGAGCATCGTGTTATGTCGACTCAACAACTCCTTGAAGCGAGCCTCCTTGTCCTTGGCGTCTGATGTCGCGTTTGTCTTCATCGTATATTATTAGACGCAGCATTTCCCGAAAAGTTACACACTATGCAAAAAAAATCGGAAAAACCGAAATAGTTCGAATCTCTTTCTTGAAGTGGAGCCGGAGGGATTCTTGCTTCACTTCGTTACGCAAGCGCTTCGCGATGTCTTGCTTCACTTCGTTACGCAAGCGCTTCGCGATGTCTTGCTTCACTTCGTTACGCAAGCGCTTCGCGATTACGAACCTCTCTCCTCGGGTTCGATTCTCATCGCGTTATCAAGAAAGAGGGGGCACCCTGCGGGCACCCCCTCTTTCTTGATGTGGAGCTGGAGGGATTCGAACCCTCGTCCAAACGCGGAACCAATATGCTTTCTACGTGCGTAGTCTCCGATTGGTTTTCGAAGGTGGCCAGGCCGGGACGACCAAACCACCCCTTATCCCGAAAAATTTCGCACGAACGTCCGGGCGCCGACCGCACTATTCCCGATATACCTGCACCGCCGTATCGATTAGTCTCGGAAAAAGGACAATCGGGCGATGTCTCGTCCCCGCAACTGTTGCAGGGATAAAGCTAATCTACTGTACTTCGATTAAGCAGCGAGAGCGTAGTTGTTTTCGCCATTTAAATTTGCTGATGTCTCTGTTTTAAGAGCGTAGGCATCATCGCTCTGCACGCTTACATACCGCCTCGACACGCTGTCAAAACCGGTCAGCCCCTTTCCGGGTCTTATTTTTAAGCTCGCAAAAGTAGTGCTTTTTCGGCAATTGCAGACTTAAATTAAGTATTTTTAACTTTCACCGTCAACCTGCTCAACCCTAAAAGTCAGGCGTTGCAATGCCTTCTCGCATTACAACGCCTTCTGTACTTGAGCCGCGAGTGGGACTCGAACCCACGACCTTTTCGTTACGAATGAAATGCTCTACCAACTGAGCTATTGCGGCCTATGCTACCGATCAAGGAGATACGCCCTCGACTTGAGCGGTGCAAAGTTACTAATAATTTATGGTTTGTCTACTATAAACGAGGGATATTTTTGATTTTTCAATCTTCAATCGCGCCATCACGGGAGTTGCTACATAAGGCACCACACCCGTCACGGTGGTCGTGGATCCATAATAGTATGACGAGTTGGTCTCGTAAGTGACGGATACCGGAGTCAGTGTAAAGGTGACATCTTCGTCCGTAATCTTGTCTTTCTTGAGCAGGTCAAGGAAGTAGTCACGCAGCCCGGCAAACTCGTAAGTGTTGCTTGTCGAGTTGTAGGTGGCATAGAACGATGTTTTGTTGTCCGGGATCTTGCTTTCCAGGAAAAATTTGTCCTTATCCTTTGACAGGGTCATCAGCAAATATGTAGGCGGCTTTATTGAGTACTTATTGGCTATCTCCTCAACGGGAATACTGAGTCCCACAGTGTTTATCACGCCCAGGCCTTTGGAGATGCCGGCGCGATATTTGTCAATCATCTCTTGACCCGGGAAGCGGAATTGCACATCAAGTCCGGCAGGCGCCATTATGATGGTCTGGCCTTGTGCTACACGTGCTTTAATCTCGGGTGCTATCTCCAACCTAATATTATTATTGGTAACGACTTCGGGCGTCACGGCAAAGTAGTTGCCGGCACGCATAACCGTAGTGTCTTTTTCCTTGCTTTCGTCGTAGTATGTCTTGTGGTAGTACAGATGCATCGTCGTGGAGGCGATACGTGTCACACGTCCGTTGCCGAAGGTGTTCTTGATATACAGTCCGGGAAATACCTTGGCAAAATCCGATGGTGTGGAATATGTCTGAGGATTGTTACGATAAGCCGAGTATAGCCCCTTGGCAAGGTCTCGCGGCAGAGTAACGGCCAACATTCGGTAATTGAGTTCTTTGACCGAATCGGATTCACCCACGGCACTGACATTATATATCAGCGAGGCATAACGCTTGGATTGATCATAATAGCCCGAGGGATCGAAGTCCGAGTATATCGGCGAGGGCAGTTGACGTGTCAGAGGGTATACTTCCAAACCCATCGGAGCCACCGAGTCACCGGTATATTCGCCGATATTGAGAAGCATCACCAGACGCAGCGAGTCGATGTCGTTGACGCCTACGCCTACGGTATCCAAGATGTTGGAGGGCATAAATTGCGTGACGATGTCACTGGAAATGCTGCCGAAGCCGGGGGCGTCTACACGTCCTATCATCTGAGTGACCGAACGTGACAGCACTTGGTGGTTGCTGACAGACTGTCCGGAAAGCGTGAATGTGGTGTCTACAATTATGGCCACGCTGTCTTGTGTGATGGAGTTGCCTATATCGGAAGAATCGTCGCACGAGGGCGTCAGCATTGCCGACCCCGCCATGGCGGCTGCGGCGAGAATGGTGAGATACTTGTTCATCGTATATGTCTCAAATAGTATCAAAGATACCTTTGCGTATTGTCAGAGATTTTTGTAGAAGTCCATATAAGCGGCGGCATACCCTTCTTCGCCGGGGAAAGCCATAAAGGGCTTACCCGAAGCCTTGGCAGCCTCGATGGCATCGGCGGGGGCGTCCGCAACGGCCTGAACAACGCCGTCACTGTATTGTATGGCTATGCGGTGTAATGCGGCAGTGTCCACCGGTCCGCCGGAGATTGCGGCCAAATCCTTGGCGCTGAATCCGTCCATACGCAGCTTCTCAACGGCGCGCTCATTCAGCGGGGCGCTCATCTCATCGGCAAATACCGAGTACACTATCTTGACATTGCGGAATGCAGGATCCTTGGCGTAGCTCTTGCGAATATACAAGGGCACAAGTGCCGAAATCCAACCGGAGCAATGTATCACCACGGGTGGCCAGCGCAATTTTTTGACGGTCTCGAGGACGCCGCGCGCGAAGAATATCAATCGCTCGTCATTCTCCTGAGCCAAACTCTGCGTTTCCAGGACACCCGAGTTGTGGCGTTGGAAGTAGTCATCACTGTCTATAAAGTAGACCTGCATGCGCGAGGGCTGCAGCGTAGCCACCTTGATTATCAGCGGATGATCCGTGTCATCGATCACAATATTAAGACCCGACAGCCTTATCACTTCGTGTAACTGGTTGCGGCGCTCATTGATAGCTCCATAACGCGGCATAAATGTGCGCACCTCCGTGCCGAGCTCCTGGATGCCCTGCGGTAAGTCGCGGCACAATCCGGACATGACATTTAGGGGCAAATACGGCGTTATTTCCTGCGAAATGTATAAGACTTTGTCTACGTCCATAGTTTATTGAAATACTTTTGCGATGTATAATAAATCACGCAAAGGTACGAATTTTTTCGGACATAGCCATCGCCCGGCATCAGCCGTCATCAATATTAACGTATTTTTTAACAAAAAGCAACGACGGCCTCCGATGCGTAATACATCGAAAGCCGTCTTGGCCGTCGGGGTGACAGGATTCGAACCTGCGACCACCTGGTCCCAAACCAGGTGCGCTACCGGACTGCGCTACGCCCCGTTTGCGGCGCAAAGTTACACAATCTTTGCGAAATGTGCAAGACGTGCATCAAGGTGTGCATACGACCGATATGTTTGGCAAAAAAATTGTATCTTTGCCGCAGCGTTAGGCCGGGGCATACGCATTCCGTAGCGCATCCCACGTACGGACACCGCACCGCCTGACACGATAAGCATTAAGACTCAGAGCATAACCGGACATACAACTATGGATAACAAGTATAATGTGCTGCTGCTGGGCAGCGGCGGACGTGAATGTGCATTGGCGTGGAAACTGGCCCAAAGCCCCCTTTTGGCCAAGCTATACGTAGCACCGGGCAATGGTGGCACGGGCACTTACGGAACCAACGTCAGCATTTCGCCCATGGATTTTGAGGCCGTGGGCGATTTCGTAGCTTCTCACGCCATAAATATGGTGGTGTGCGGCAACGAGGATCCGCTCGTAGGCGGAATTCGTGAAGAGCTGCTGCGACGCTTCCCTTCGCTATTGGTAGTAGGTCCGGACTCCCAAGGCGCCGCACTCGAAGGCTCCAAAGATTACGCCAAGTCTTTTATGGCCGAATACGGCATACCGACAGCGGCTTATCGCACTTTTGAAGCCGCAACCATCGCCGACGGCGAGGCATTTTTGAGCAGTCTGAAACCGCCTTACGTACTCAAGGCCGACGGGCTGGCAGCCGGCAAGGGAGTACTCATCATCGACAACCTCGATGAGGCGCGTAAGGCTTTGCGGCAGATGCTGTCCGGTATGTTCGGACAGGCTTCGGCACGCGTGGTCATCGAGGAATTTCTCAGCGGCATCGAGTGCTCGGTATTTGTCCTGACAGACGGCACGGGCAATTACCGCATATTGCCTGTGGCCAAGGATTATAAGCGCATAGGCGAGGGTGATACCGGACCAAACACCGGAGGCATGGGCGCTGTCTCGCCCGTAGCTTTTGCCGACAGCGCCTTTATGTCCAAGGTGCGTACGCGCATCATCGAACCGACTCTGGCCGGATTACGCGACCGCGACATCGACTATCGCGGCATCATTTTCCTGGGTCTCATAAATGTCGCTTCCGACCCTTATGTCATTGAATACAACGTCCGTATGGGAGACCCTGAGACCGAAGCGGTGATGCTGCGCATCGACTCGGACTTGCTCGAAGTATTTGCCGCAGCGGCACGCGGCGCATTGGAGGACATTCTTCTGAATATCTCGTCGTCGGCTGCCGCTACTGTTATGGCCGTAGCCCCCGGATACCCCGGCAACTACCCCAAAGGACTAAAAATGACCATAGACACAGACCGCATACCGACCGAAGCGGTACTATTCCATGCCGGAACACGGCGTGACCCGAATGGCGCTCTCGCCACCGCCGGCGGGCGTGTCATTGCCGCCTCCGCCGCCGCCTCCACCCTGCCCGAAGCACTCGCTTTGGCATACCGGGCGGTGGAGGCCATCGACTTCGAGGGCAAATACTTCCGCTCGGATATCGGCCGCGACATCCTGTCCTTCAAAGGATAACGGAGAGACAGAACGGCGATAACGGTCATAGGCCGACTAAGTTCAAGCCTATCAAAATCTCAATACGGCATCCATACACTTTACCTACGACTTACGATGTAGCACATATCAAGACTGTCGTATATATCAAGATATTAGTATTTAGAATCAACTCATGTTCAAGGCGCACAATTTTTCGCTGGTACAGTCTCAGGCAGCCACCTTACTCACGGCCATATTGATGATGGTGGGCGCTCGATGGTTTTTTGCCACCGCAGACGTGATACATCTTGATGCCAACAGCGGCATAGTGACTCCCTCGGCCAACCTTTGGATCGAATCACCTTATGCCTCAATGCTTGTCAACGTGGGACTTATCCTGGTCACGGCAGTGCTGATGCTGATGCTTAACCAACGTTACAACCTCCTGGGCACGGTCTCGACACTCGAAGCCACGGTATTCTTTGCCATGTGTATGGCCACGCCCGACTTGCTGGTACAATTTTCGACCGGCATCGTACTATGTATCGTGCTGATGCTGTGCCTATTCCTGCTATACGACACCTACAGCAATACACGCCGCAACGGCAATGTCTACCTTATCTTCCTGCTGCTCTCGGGCATGACCGTCACGCAATACTGCTACGCACTGTTCATCCCGGTATTTATCATCGGACTCGGGCAGATGCGCATCATGAGTTTCAAATCGCTTTTGGCCGCCCTACTGGGTATCGTCTCGCCATGGTGGGTGATGCTCGGCTGCGGAATTGTAAGCGTGGACGACATCCGCTTCCCCGAACTGGAGTCACTGTTTGCTTCGGTAGGGCTCAATGACACACTACATGTCTTTGCAGCCATGGCCGTCACCATCGTCATTACCGTGGTATCGTGGGGTGCCAATTTTATGCGAATGCTCAGCTATAACGCGCACAAGCGTGCATACGCCGGCAGTATTACACTTGTAACCCTGTTCACCATCATCATCACCCTTGCCGACTACCCCAACGTCTGCGCCTATCTACCTATACTGTGCATGTGCGCCGCCTATCATTTCACCAATTACATCGCGCGTCAGCAGCGTCAGGTCCAAATCCCGACCGTGGCCACTGTCGTCGTCCTTTACATCGCTATATACTTATGGAGAATGTTCCTGTGAACATCGTCATCGATGCACATATCCCATATATCAAAGGGGTTCTGGAACCCTACGTACACTCGGTACGCTACCTTGAGCCGGCGGACATAGACGCCTCAGCCATGTCCGATGCACATTGCCTAATCACGCGCACGCGCACGCACGTTGATGCCGCTCTGCTTGACGGCAGCCCGTGTCGTATGGTGGCCACCGCCACCATAGGCACCGACCACATCGACCTCGAGTATTGTCGCAACCGCGGTATTACAGTGGCCAACGCCCCGGGATGCAACGCCCCGGCCGTGGCTCAGTACGTATTATCGTCTGTACTTGCCTTGGCCAACCGGCCTTTGGCGCAGTACTCCATAGGCATCGTAGGCGTAGGCCATGTAGGACGTATCGTCGAACGCTGGGCGCGCGCATTATCCATGACCGTATTATGCTGCGACCCTCCACGCGCCGCCGCCGGTGACCCGGGACAATGGTACGACCTTAAAGATATAGCCGCCCGAGCCGATGTCATCACCTTTCACACTCCGCTGACGACAGACGGCGCATACCCTACCCGACATCTGTGCGACACGGCATTTGTCCGCAGCCTACGACGCGCTCCCATCGTCATCAACGCCGCCCGCGGCCCTGTGACAGATACCGAAGCATTACTTCAAGGATTGCAAGACAACCATATACGCGCCGTCGTCATCGACACCTGGGAGGGTGAGCCTAACATCAACCGCGAGCTCCTGAAACGCGCCGCCATCGCCACCCCGCACATTGCCGGATATTCGCGCGAAGGCAAGGCACGAGCCACGGCAATGGTGCTGGACGCCGTATGCCGATTCTTCGGACTTCCGCAACTACAGCCCCTCGGAGCGCCGGCCATCCCCGCCGAAGATCCGCGACCCGGAGCAGCCCCGGTCTTGGCCGACCTACGCCAAGGCGCCGAAAGGCTGCTGCAAGACACGGCCTCCCTGCGCGAAAACCCCGGTAGCTTCGAGGCCCTACGCTCGACCTACGACCTACGACCCGAACCGCGCTCGGCTATCGCCAACTGACCGATACCATAACATAATACGATGCACCGATCCACATCGGACGGCACACATAAGGAAAGCAAAATCCACGTCTTCCCAACACTCAAACGCCTATCGGCAAGACTTTTGCCGATACTTTTTACGTATAACGGCGAGCATTATGGAAATTTTTCCGTAATTTGTTTTGCGACGTGAAAAACTATTCGTAATTTTGCGACATCGAAGCCGACACACCCCGGACAGTCCGCAGACAGCACGGCCAAAGTTAAATTGACACCGACCCGGTCGGATCGGACAATCCACAACGGCGACGGTAGCCGTAAGAGATGCACAACGCTACACAAAACAACCTATACAAGCACTTTATTACAACCACTCCAAAAAAAATGAAAGTAGATATTATCGGAAGCTTCCTCCCACCTACGGATCTGGCCGAGGCCAAGAGACTTTACGCCACCGGCGCAATGGACGCCGCCACATATCGCAAAATCGAAGACCGAGCCGTCTCCAACCTGGTAGCCAACGAATTGGAAGCCGGATTGACCGAAGTGACTTCCGGCGAATTTCGCCGCCAATACTGGGATAAAGATTTTTATTTTGGGCTCAAAGGCCTGGCCAAGGAGCGCCTCGACAGCGGCCGTGTATATGCCGAGGACAACGTTCTGACCGACCTGCTGCGCATCAAAGGACGCATCGCCGCCAATCCCGAGCATCCGTTCTACGAAGACTTTAAGTACTTGCAAAAGGTGGTCAACGGCCGTGCCGTATGCCGCCAGACACTCCCGTCGCCGGGCGAACTGTACGTACGCATACTATCGATGAGTCAAGGCAAGTCCACCTCGCTATACCCCGACACCGAACAACTTTTGGCCGACATAACCGACACTTACCGCGACACCATACGCCACTTCTACGACATAGGATGCCGCAGCCTGCAGCTGGACGATACCGTATTCGGACGCCTGTCCACCGACGCCTTCACCAAGCATCTGCTTATGGGCGGCATCGACGTGATGACGCTGCAAGAAGTACTAATCGCGCTCACCAATACTTGTATCGCCAATGCACCCGCAGACATGCACATATCCATATTTATCAGCGGTGGCGACATCATCGTCCCGGCGTGGCAAAACGTCGATTACGCCGATGACGTCATACCCAAAGTATTATCGCGTCTCAAGGTAGCACAATTCTACCTGCCCTTCGACGGCAAGCATGCCAAGCAAACGGACGCCCTGCGCTTCGTACCCGCCGGCAAGCAAGTGGCACTCGGATTGATCGATGCACACACGCCGTGGGCATACTACTCGGACCGTATCCTCGGTTGTATTGATGCGGCTCGTCGCTATGTAGCGCCCCAATTGCTCAGCGTAACACCCAAGACCGGCTTCAAACTCTCCAAATACAGCGAAAAAGGACTCGATTACAGCGACCAGTGGCGCAAGCTCCAAGACCTGCACACACTCGTTGACAACATCTGACACGCCTCATACACAGCACCGGGGACACGGCGAGCCTAAAAAAGTTTTTTAAGTGAAGACACACCTTTTTATAGGCCAATTGATATAATTATTGTAACTTTGCGCTCTGATTGGGACGGGCACCACGCTCGTCCCCGCAAATAGTTTTATACAAGCAATGGAAATAGTCACTAAGACGGCACGGCTGGCCCAACTGACCCAAGCCGCCCGCAACGAAGGCAAAAGCATAGGCCTTGTACCCACTATGGGCGCCCTGCATCAGGGACACGCATCACTGGTACGTCGTGCACGCTCCGAAAACGACATCGTCGTAGTCAGCGTCTTCGTCAATCCCACACAGTTCAACAACGCCGAAGACCTGCGCACCTACCCGCGCACTGTAGACCGCGACTGCGCCCTACTGGAGAGCCTCGGCGTCGACTATGCCTTCGTCCCCACCCCCGAAGAAGTATATCCCAAACCGGACACCCGCGTCTTTGACCTGGGCGAAGTGGCCGCCGTCATGGAAGGCCCGCGCCGTCCCGGACACTTCAACGGCGTGGCTCAGATAGTCAGCCGACTGTTTGAATGGGCACACCCCACGCGTGCATACTTCGGCGAAAAAGACTTTCAACAGATAGCCGTAATCCGTCGAATGGTCGCCCTGGAAGGCGGTTTTGACGGACTGCAAATCGTGCCCTGCCCCATCGTCCGCGAGGCCGACGGACTGGCCTTATCGTCACGCAACGTCCGCCTCACGCCCGAACAACGCGCCATCGCCCCCACAATACACCGCGTTATGGAAGAAAGCCTCCAATGGGCCAAGACTATGACCGTAGACCAGGTGATAGCCCGCGTCACCGAGACGCTCAACGCCACCGACTCGCTACAAGTCGAGTATTACAGCATTGTCGATCCTCTGACAATGCAACCCGTCAAAACCTGGAATCAAGCTCACAACCCCGTAGGCTGCATCACGGTATACTGCGGTGATGTACGTCTGATAGACAACATCGCATACCCCGACAGCCTGCACAAATAAACGCATACAATCCGAAAGAAATGAACGTAGAAGTTCTTAAGAGCAAGATACACCGCGTCACCGTCACCGAGGCTCGTCTCGACTACATCGGAAGCATCACCATCGACAGCGCCCTTATGGACGCCGCAGGCATCATCCCCGGCGAAAGAGTATACATCGTCGATAACAACAACGGCGCACGCCTCGATACTTATGCTATAGCCGGAGAAGCCGGCAGTGGCGTAATATGCCTCAACGGAGCGGCAGCCCGCTGCGTCCAACCCGGCGATATAGTCATCATCATGAGCTACGCATCTATGCCCCTGGAAGAAGCCAAGACATTCAAGCCCATGGTCATATTCCCGGACACGGAGACCAACCGCCTACTCTAAACGCCACTCGCGGCACAACCTATTTCATTCAAAGATTACACACCCTCATCCCATCCACACCTAAAGACAAGACACAATGTTTGACAAACTTACCGAGCACCTCGAAAGAGGCTTCAAAATTCTCAAAGGCCAAGGACGCATCACCGAAATCAACATCTCGGAAAGCCTCAAGGAAATACGTCGCGCCCTTGTCGAAGCCGATGTCAACTACAAGATTGCCAAGACTTTCGTAGACGATGTCAAGGAAAAGGCGCTGGGTCAGAACGTCCTCACGGCCATCAAGCCGGGCGAACTTATGGTCAAGATTGTCCACGACGAGATGAGCAAACTCATGGGAGGAGACGCAGCCCCACTGCATATCGACGGACGCCCCGCCATCATACTCATGAGCGGCCTCCAAGGCTCGGGCAAAACAACGTTTACCGCCAAGCTGGCCAACAAATTGAAGAACGAAAAGGGCAAACGCCCGCTGCTGGCCGCCTGCGACGTCTATCGTCCCGCCGCCATAGCTCAGCTCAAAGCCCTGGCCGAAAACATCGGAGTCCCCGTATACAGCGAAGAAGACAGCAAAGACCCCGTAGCCATAGCCAAACACGCCATAGAACAGGCACGCCGCGATGGCAACGACCTGGTAATCATAGATACCGCCGGACGTCTGGCCGTGGACGAAGCTATGATGACCGAAATCGCCAACATCAAAAACGCCGTCAAGCCCTCCGAAACATTGTTCGTGGTTGATGCCATGACAGGCCAGGACGCCGTCAATACGGCAAAAGCCTTCAACGACCGACTCGACTTTGACGGCGTGGTTCTCACCAAGCTCGACGGCGATGCCAAAGCCGGTGCCGCACTCACTATCCGCTCGGTAGTCAAGAAACCCATAAAGTTCATCGGCACAAGCGAAAAGATGGACGGCATCGACACCTTCCATCCCGACCGCATGGCCAACCGCATCCTCGGCATGGGCGACATCGTATCACTGGTCGAGAAAGCACAGCAAGTGTTCGATGAAAAACAAGCCGCCGAAATCGAGCGCAAGATGCTCAAAAACAAATTCGATTTCAACGACTTCCGCGACCAGCTGCAACAAATCAAGAAGATGGGCGACCTCAAATCCGTGGCATCTATGATTCCCGGCGTAGGCAAAGCCATCAAAGACATGGACATCGACGACAATATATTCAAGAGCACCGAAGCCGTCATCGATTCCATGACCCCCTACGAACGCGCACACCCCGACTGCATCAACGAAAGTCGCCGTCGCCGTCTGGCCAAAGGCTCCGGAGTCTCCTACCAAGAAGTCAACGGCATCCTCAAACGCTTCAACAATATGCGCAAGATGATGCAAACCATGGCCAATATGCGCAAAAACCCACTGAAGATGGCACAGCAAATGCGCCAGATGCAACAAATGTCCAAGCAGCACCACTAAAATCCTCACCAAGAAGACAATAACCATAGGCATTCCTACGGCCTCGTACCCACCGCCCCTCAACCCCAAACCATACACCATACAACTATGCAAATCATTGACGGCAAAGCCACCGCCGCCGCCATCCGCGCCGAGATAGCCACCGCCGTGGCCCAAATCGTTGCGGCCGGAGGACGCGCGCCACACCTCGCCGCCATACTCGTCGGACACGACGGCGGCAGCGAATCTTACGTAGCATCCAAAGTCAAAGCCTGCCAAGAATGCGGCTTCGGCTCCACGCTTCTACGCTTCGAAGACTCCATCACTGAGGAACAACTGCTGGGCCACGTCCGCGCCCTCAATGACAATCCCGACATCGATGGATTTATCGTACAACTGCCGCTGCCACGCCACATCGACGCACAAGCCGTCATCGAAGCCATAGACCCGCGCAAAGACGTCGACGGATTTCACCCTGTCAATGTCGGACGCCTAAGCATAGGACTACCAGGATTTGTAAGCGCCACCCCGGCAGGCATAATCGAACTACTGCGCCGCTATCAAATACCCACCTCGGGCAAACATTGCGTAATCCTCGGACGAAGCAACATCGTAGGCAAGCCCCTGGCCATGCTTATGATGCAAAAGTCTTATCCGGGCGACGCCACTGTCACCGTATGCCACAGCCACACCGCCGACCTCGCCTCAATCACACGCACAGCCGATATATTGGTAGCCGCTATGGGCGTCCCCGCATTCGTGACCGCCGATATGGTCAAAGAAGGCGCTACGGTCATCGACGTAGGCACCACGCGCGTAGCAGACGCCACTCGCGCCCGCGGCTGGAGACTTTGCGGCGATGTGGACTACGCAGCCGTAGCTCCCAAATGCAGCCACATCACGCCTGTACCGGGCGGCGTAGGCCCTATGACCATCGCCATGCTGATGCGCAACACTTTACTCGCCGCCACCGGCGAGGTGTATCCCAAGCAATAAGCCATCGACGGCGCACGAGAACATAACGCCGCGGCATACACACCATAAACATCGTTTAATCCTTGACTTTCGCCTCATTACTTTTCGGAATACTTTCGCTGTTGGTGCCTCAACAGCAAGCAACGCTGGTTTTTGCCGGCGATGCGATGATGCACCAAGGACAATTGGATGCCGCATACCGCCCCGGCGGCGACTACGATTTCTCCGGATACTTCGACGCCATAGCCCCGTGGATTAGCGCCGCCGATTATGCCGTCGTCAACCTCGAAACACCCATAGCCGGCCCCAAATATTCAGGCTACCCCTGCTTCAACGCGCCGGACAAATACGTGGACGCACTCACCGACGCCGGATTTGACATGATGCTCACGGCCAACAATCACACGCTTGACCGCCGCGACCGAGGTCTGCGCACAACCGTCAAAACCCTCGACGCCAAAGGCGTAGACCATATAGGCTCCTACCCCGATGCCGAAGCACGAGCCAAGTCCATACCCTACATCAAGGACATCAAGGGCTTCAAAGTCGGCTTTCTCAATTACACCTACGGCACCAACGGCATACGCATCACCGGCAACGTCGTAGTCGATTACATTGACCGCAAAACAATCGATGCAGACATCCGCGCCGCTCGCGCTGCCGGGGCCGAGATACTCGTTGTGGCAATACACTGGGGCAATGAGTATCAGCTACTTCCCAACGCTTTCCAGCGCAATATGGCACAATTTCTTAAGGACCGAGGTGTCGACCTCATTATCGGCGGACACCCACACGTGATACAGCCCATGCAGCTCGAGCCAAACGCCAAAAACGACGGCCGCAATACGCTGTTGGTCTATTCGTTGGGCAATTTCATATCAAATATGAAGACCACGGACACACGCGGCGGAGCTATGGTACGCGCCACACTGAAACGCGATGCCAACGGCCATGCCTATGTTGCCGAAGCCGGATATCGCCTCGTCTTCACCGTGCAGCCCACCGGCAAAGGCCGCAATTTCAGGCTCGTACCCATAGACAGCGATACCGACATAGATTCCGTCACAGGTGTCCGCGCCGGCGTTTGTCGTGCCTTCGTCACATCCGCCCTGCGCATATTCGACAAGCACAACAAAGCCGTACCGCGCATACACTGATGCCCTTTAATTGCCGGCAAAGAATGCTCTCAGGCGCTCGCCAAACAGGACGCACTACGCCACACTTTGTCATTTGACAGAATATGCTTAACTTTGTGCACTGCCCGATTGTCGGCACACAAACATAACTCTGTAACATAATGCAATATACACAATAAAACAACCTAACGATTATGATTAAAAATCTTCGCCGCGCGCTCGTCGCCATCATCGCCGTAGTTGCCATCAGCACTACCGCCTCGGCCCAGTTTTCTTTCGGCCCCCGTGTAGGTGTCGCCGTTAACAGCCTCAAATTCAATAAAGACGTTCTTGACGGCAGCAACCGCGCCGGATTTACCGGCGGTGTACAAGCCGAATTTATGATTCCCGCCATCAACCTCGGCTTCGATGCCTCGCTGATGTACGTACGCCGCACCTCCAACGTCACCGTCAGCAGCACCTCCGCCTCCGAAAAAGTATCCAAGGACTACTTTGAAATCCCCATCAACCTCAAGTACAAATTCGGTCTCCCGGTAGTCGGCAGCTTCCTGAGCCCCTACATCTTCACCGGACCGAGCTTCGCATTCCTGACCTCCGGCACAGCCGTTAAGGAAGCCTTTGAGGCCAAGAAATTCGATGTATCCTGGAACTTCGGTTTCGGTCTTCAGCTCTTCCGCAAAGTACAAGTAGCCGCATCCTACGGTCTCGGCCTCTCCAAATCCCTCGTCAACAAGGCCGTAGGCAGCGCCATCCCCGAAGGCGACCTCGTCAACGGCAAAAACCGCTACTGGACCATCACGGCAGCCTACCTCTTCTAATTAGAGAATTTGCATACCGGTCCTCGACCATTTCTACTATACAATAGTGGCTGCGCCTGTTGACGCAGCCACTATTGTTTTGCTTACGGGTCTTGCTTATTTATTAATAATTGTTAATTATCAAGCCGGAGACTTGTATTTTCGTGAATTATGACCAACTTTGGCGTATAGGTCAAAACGGGTGTTAAAATCGCTATAATAGCGATGATTAACA
>ERZ808262.186-NODE-186-length-43868-cov-7.271860_pt1 | contig 43868 bp, 45 predicted proteins | sample MGYA00520895_ERZ808262 | MGnify/ENA primary metagenome ERZ808262 (study PRJEB31516, sample SAMN03275588) | gut metagenome | biome: mammalia-associated habitat; material: feces | host: Papio cynocephalus | place: Kenya | collected 2012-08-02 ... | reverse complement strand
TTGAATTTACAGGTCTATCGATACAAGTTGTATCGAATGATTTGTAAATTAACATCTTTGAAATAATTGTTGCAACCGTATATTAATTGTCCTATAATAAATAACGCTTAAGAACGGGGCGTAGCGTAGCTTGGTATCGCGTCAGTTTTGGGAACTGAAGGCCGCTGGTTCAAATCCAGTCGCCCCGACCATTAAGTCATAAGGATACTTTCGTATCTTTTTTATTAGAAAAGCATATAAGTGCGCCAGTAGCTCAACTGGATAGAGTGTCTGGCTACGAACCAGGAGGTTACGGGTTCGACTCCTGTCTGGCGCGCCAATCTTGAATTAAAGTAGTAATTTTACTACTTTTTTATTTTATGATTAAAAATTTAAAAAAGCCTGCAAATATAAGCTTTTTTTAAAAATATAGAAATTAATTAAACATTAATAAAATTAAAAATAAAATTTTTATTAGAAGCAACACTAATAAAATATAAATCATTTATTTTAGATGTAACATAAATTGTTCTTTCCTCTTTATATTTTACAATCGAATAATACATGTTATTATGATAATCAATATTTATAATTGAAAAATCTTTAAAGCTAAAAGCTGATAAGCCTAAAAATTTAATGCTTGATTCAATAATTGACCACAATAAGTTTTCATTGTAATTATATTTATTAAAGTATTTTTTAATATTAGGATACTTAATATTAATTGATTCGATATCAACTCCTATTTCATTGTCATTAAAAGCTAAAGCTATTATTTCATCTTTATCACTTTTATTAAAAAATAAATCACGATAATTATTAAAAAAAGGTTTACCAAATTTATTATAAGATATTTCTAAATCATCATTTTTAGTTACTTTATTTAAAATACTTTTAAAAGTATCTTTTGAGTAATCGTCTTTTTTAATTAAATATATATCCAAATTTTCTTTTTTAATCATATAGTGATATTTTAATTATAAATAAATTTATAATTATTGTTAAAAGAAATATCATCATATTAAAAAATCATTTACAAACCTTTATAAAAACATTAAACTAACCAAGATGAAATTTAGACTTAAAAGAAAAAACAAATATTAATTATTCAAAGGCCTCCTATCTTTAGGGGCCTTTTTTCTTATTAAGTTTAAAGAAAGGAGAAAAAATGAAAAATCTATTTAAAAAATTAAATCTTAGTGGAAAAGATTTAATATTAAGTTTGCAACACATGTTTGCAATGCTTGGATCAACTATTTTAGTACCAATGTTATGTGGATTAAGTGTTCCACTAACATTAATTTGTGCAGGTATTGGTACATTAATATTCTTTTTTGTCACAAAAAAGAAAGTACCTGTTTTTTTAGGAAGCAGTTTTGCTTTACTACCAGCCTTAATTTCAATAATGAATTGGCCGACTGCTAATGGTAACTCTCCAGATCTAACAATTGGATCAAGTGATTATAATCAAAGGGCAGCCGTTGTTATGATTTGCGTTATAATAGTAGGCATAATATCAATGTTTTTTGCTCTTATTGTTAGATTAATTGGTGTTAATAAAATTAAAAAAATATTACCACCAATTGTTACAGGACCTATAATTATTTTGATTGGTTTAACAATGATACCAAAAATGTTTTATAACAATATATTTAGTCAATACATGTTTTATAATGGTAGTGCTTGGAAAGTTTGGACAAGTGCACTAATAACTTTATTTACTATTGTTTTGATAAATTCCTTTGCAAAACCTAAATCTTTTTTAAAAATAATCCCAGTCCTAATGGGCTTTATTGTTGGCTATATTTATTCTTTAATTGTGTCAATACCAGGAATTCCAGGAACACCATTAATTGATTTTAATCAATTTAAAGATGGTAGTCTATTTGGCTTAGACAAAATTATAATTTTCCAACAAGCCGATAAAATTTGGGGTTATTTTGGAAAAGAAGGATTAGGAAATATTGATTCATCAATGTTAACTAGTGGAATAATAATGTCGGCTCCAATGGCATTAGTAACATTTATGGAACATTTAGGTGATATTAGTGCAAATTCTACAATCTGTCACCAAGATTTTATGAAAGATCCTGGGTTAGATAGAACAATATTAGGGGATGGACTTGCTACTAGTGTTAGTGGACTTATTGGAGGACCTGATATCACTACATATGGAGAAAATAGTGCAGTCTTAGCAATTACTAAAAATTTTAATCCTAAAAACTTAGCATATGCAGCAATTATTGCAATCTTAATGGGTGTTATAACTCCAATAGGAAACCTATTTGAAACATTGCCTCAACCTGTTGTTGGTGGTGCTTCAATTATATTATTTGGAATGATTGCCGGAAATGGTTTAAGAAGTTTAATTGATTCAAAAATAGATTTTGGAGATACTAAAAACCTTTTAGTTGTATCAATTACTCTCGGCATTGGACTTGGATTATCTAGTATGAGTTTAGCTGGAGATATAACTAATAATGAATTATTTAAAATAATGATTGGTAATGTTGAAATTAGCTCATTAGCAATTTCAACATTAATTGCAATAATACTAAATCTAATTTTACCAAATCATAAAGAATATAAAGAAACTGATATTATTTATGGACTAGATAATGCTAGTGGCATTAATAGTATTGATGTTATTAGTGAAAATGATAATAAATAAAATTTTATTTTAAAATAATTTCTGGATTTAAAGCATATTCTTTAACTTTATTTAAAGCCTTAGATAAAGAAAAGCCATCAACTAAAGCATGAGATACCGTTAAATTAAATGGTAAATAATATCTCCCATTCTCAAGATAATATTTTCCCCAACAAATTCTAGGAGTTGAAGCACTAGACTTATCATTATCAGGAATAGGATGTGACATCGATTCATATTCTAGCCATGGTAAGCAAGTCATGTAATACTCTTGATAAGTAGGTAAATCATTATACGTATCATTACGAGGACCTTTATGTTTTACTTCTTCAATCATTTTATGGGTATTATTATAAAAATCGTGATAATTATCAAAATATGGAGCAGTTACGTTATCAAATAGTCCTGAATCTTGTAAGACAGTAAATCCTGGATTTATATAATCATAAAGTCTAATTTCATCATTAACAATTCTCATCCTTAATTCTTCTACTGTATCTAAAGCTCTACTAGTTAAATATAAAAAATTTATAAAGAAAGAAGTTTTAGTTTCCTTTGTTAACTTAATTACATTAGTTACATCAACCTTTATATTAACTCCATAACATGGATTAGAAAAAGAATTAAACCATTCAAAAACACTTTTTCTACCTCTAGCATTCATATCAACAATCTTATACATTTTTATTACCTCAAATAAACATTATAAATAATTAAAGAAAAATTGCCTACTATTCTTTATAATAATAATTATGGTATTTATAGATTTTTTAAAAGAAAATATTAATGATATAAAAAAATTATTTCTAAATAGTTTCATAAATAAAATATTAGAAGTTTCTAAAAATGATTATGTTCTTTATTTTTCTAAAAATAAAGACTATGGGATATTATTAAGTATCAATAATGATGAACCATTTGTAAAAGTTATTCATGAAAAATTTAACTTCTCATTACAATCAAATTTTTTAAATAAATTGAAATCACGTCTAATGAATTCTTATCTAATTGATGTATCTTTAGCTAATGAAGATAATATTGTTTCTTTTGATTTTATTAAAACTACTGATACTTATGATAAATTTAAATATAAATTAATGGTTGAAACTTTTAAAGCAAATTCTAACTTACTAATTCTTGAAGAAAATAAAATAATTGAAGCTTTTAGATATCGTTCTTTAGACACTAAAAGACCTATTTTAAACGGTTTAACTTACAATTTTCCTAATAAAATTACTATTTATAAAGAATTTTCTAACAAAGATTTAGAAAGGATCAATTTATATATATCTAATATATATGGTAACTATTTAAAATCTAAATATAGTACAGTTATCTCATCTTTAAAAAGAAAGAGAAAAACTATTTTTAACAAAATTAAAAAATTAAATGAAGAAAAATCATTAGCGACTAATTTTGCGCAATATAAAGAATATGGAGATTATATTTTAGAAAATCAAAATAATGTCAATAAAGGCGAAAAAAATTTCTTTTATAACAATATAAATATTCCATTAAGAGAAGATTTAACTCCTATTGAAAATGCTCAACATTATTATAAATTATATAAAAAAGCTAAAACTTCTTTAAAAATATTAGATGATTATATTTCTTCAAGTTTAGAAGAACTTAATTACATTGATTCAATTTTAAATTCCTATGAATTTTATAATGAAGATGATTATATTGAATTAATTGATGATTTAAATAAAAGAAATATAATTAAAATCCGCTTGAAAATTATCCCTAAAATAAATAAAAACACTTCTAAACCTTATTATTTTTTAGTAAATAATACTAAAATTGGTTTTGGAAAAAATAATAAACAAAATAATTATTTAACATTTAAAGAAGCTAGTAAAAATTGTTATTTTATTCATATAAAAGATTATAGTGGTGCTCATGTAATCATTTTTTCACCAACCCCAACTAATGAAGAAATCAAAATTGCTCTTGAACTCTCTTTAACCTTATCAAATAAAACTGATGGTGATGTAATTTATACAAATATAAAAAACGTTAAAAAAACTTCATCATTAGGAAAAGTCAACTTATTAAATTATGAGACCTATCACATTTCTCATATTAAGCATGATATTAAGCAACTAATAAAGAATTCTAATCGTTTTTAATATCTTCAGTAATTAGAAAATCCTCTCCTTTAATTTCTTCTCTTGTTGCTAAATTAAAAAAATTTCTTTGCCTTAAAGCTTCATATAATACTAATGCTACAGTATTTGATAAATTTAAACTTCGAGCATTAGCTACCATTGGGATTCTTATTGTATGATTTAAATGCTTTTTTAGTAATTCATGAGGAATACCAGTTGATTCTCTTCCAAACATAAAAGTAATATCCTCTAATAAATCACTATAATTAAAATTAGAATAAATATTTTTACTATATCTAGTTACATAGTAAATTTTATTTTCATCATATTCTTTTAAAAATAATTCTAAACTTTCATAATATTTATAATTTAAATTTTCTAAATAATCCATTCCTGCTCTTTTTAAACTCTTATCATTAAATTCAAAACTAAGTGGTCCAATTATAATTAAATATGAGTCAGTAGCAGATACAGTCCTCATAATATTCCCAACATTTGATGGCTTTTCAGGACGATATAAAACAATATTAATCATGCTTAAATAATACCATAAAAGAAAATTTTGTTGTATCATAATAAAGTATGAAGCAACGTATTAAAATTCAATTTGAGAAAATCACTAATAAGAAAGTTCGCACTTGTGAACTTATTGAGTCTGGTTTTAATAATGAGAATTATAATATTAACGATGCTTATGTTCTTAGAGTCCCAAAAGATAATGGTGATGAAACTATTTCTTTTTATAATGAAAAAAAAACATACAAAGCAATTGAGGATTTAAAAATTTCAGAAAAAATTGTATATATCGATCCAAAAATTGGTTTAAAAATATCAAAATTTGTTCATAATGCGAGGCAATATATTAATACTCCAACTATGGAGCAAATAAATTACATTGCCAAAACATTAAAAAAACTACATAATTCTGGAGTCAAAGTTGATTTTGGTTACCAAATGTTTTATAAACTCAATTTTTATAAAAATTCATTAGAGAGCGAAGATTATCTAGATTCTAAATATGAAAAGAAAGTTTTAAAAGAAATTAAAAATATTTTTGCTAAAGATCCAATGGTTATTTGTCACAATGATTTAGTTCAAAATAATATGCTTTTCAAATCTAATGGTGTTATTTTAATCGACTGGGAATATAGTGGAATGAATAATCCATATTTTGATTTAGCAAGTTTTATCTCTGAAAACGATTTAAATGAAGAACAAGAAGAATTTTTCTTAAAGAAATATTTTGGATCGAAATTAAATTTAACTAAACGCAAACGTGTAAAAATATTCATTAACATGCTTGATATATTATTTTATTATTGGGGTTTATATTTATATAAAAAAAGAGGCGATTTAATCTATTATCAAATCGCCAAGCATAAGCAAAGTAGAATCTTAGAAAAAATTAAACCTACTACTTTAAAGCAATAGATTTTTCATAAGCATCGATCGCATTTTGTATAACCTTTTCTGCTTTTTCGTGCCCCTCTAAATCACCAATATTAGTCGATTTATTTTCAAGTGATTTATAAACCTTAAAAAAATGTTTAATTTCATCTGAAACATGGATTGGCAATTCTTTTATATCTTTATATTGATTATAAAATGGGTCATTTTTACAAACAGCCATAATTTTATAATCTTTTTCACCATCATCAATCATCTCTAAAACACCAATAGGCTTACATTCAACAATCGATAATGGGTTCATAGGTTCGCTTGAAATTATTAAAACATCAAGTGGATCACCATCATCTGATAATGTTAGAGGAATAAAACCATAGTTATGTGGATAATGTGTTGAAGTATATAAAATACGATCTAACTTTAAAAACCCGGTATCTAAATCAAATTCATATTTATTTTTACTTCCTTTTTGAATTTCACAAATTGCATAAAAAGAATTAGGATTTAAAGGCTTTTTTCTAAAATTAGCAAAAATTCCATCTTTATTCATTCATCTTACCTCTCACGTAATTATCGAATGCAAACATTTCTTCAATATTATCAAATTTAGCAAAGAAATAATAATCACCCATATCATCACGTAATGCTTTTGGATAATCTCCACTCATAGTAATATTGAATTTATATTTTTCAATAATTTCTTCTTTAGAATGAACATATCTTACACCATATCGTCTACTACTAGCAACTGCAAAATATTTTTTATCTCCAGGAATTTGTCTATTTTCATCATAAGCAACAGCATCTGCATAAACATCATATATAGAAATACTATTTGCGTAATCTATTAAATCTGGTGTATAACCTCCAGCAGGACGCATATTAGTTTCCAATGGAATATACGTTCCTTTCTTACCTAAATATGGGTGGTCAGATAAAAGTTTAAAAAATTCCACATGAAAGAATCTAGTTTTAACATTAAAAGCTTTAATAATTTTTCTTCCAAGAGCATCAAATTCATCATCGATTTTAGGAACGCAATAATACATATCATCTAAATTATTTTTAACAATATCTTCCATACTTGTTTGAAAAATATTACTTGTCGAAAAAATCACATCTCCTTGAGAATTTGAAACTCCATCATAAGAAACTATTTGACCATAAACAAATTCTTCAACAATATAAGGAGTCTTCTTATCCCATTTATCATAAAAATAAACTAACTCCTCGTGATTACTTATTTTAAATGTACCATGACTACCAACACCATTATCTGGTTTAGCAAAAATTGGGTAATTAACTAAATTAGCAAATTCCTCTAATTTTTCTAAAGTGCTTAATAAAATATATCTAGCACATTTTACTCCAATCTTTTTAAATATTTCTTTTTGAAGTGACTTATGTTTATAAAATTTAACTTCTTCAACATTCGCACCACTAGCAATATTGAAGACTTCTCTAAGCTCAGCATCTTTTTCTAACCAATATTCATTATTTGATTCAAGAAAATCAATATTTCCATATTTATCACAAAAATATTGTACTGCTCTTTTTTCATTTTCAAAATTCTCCATATCATTGCAACAATAATATTCAGTTAAAGCATATTTGCATTGGTCTGGAATTTCAAAATATGGAGCATCACCGATGCCAAGAACATTATAACCTCTATTTTTCAACGCCAAACAAAACTTCCAGTAACTATCTGGAAAATGAGGAGAAATAAATACAAAATTTTTCATGTTAAGACCTCTCTATTAATATTCTATTACATTTTGACTTTTTAACAAATATTAAAAAATAAGTTTATATATAATTTACAAATATTAAAATTTAATAAACATTAAATAACACATTCGTCAATTTAAAAAAATAATTAATATCACAATTTTTTAAAAAAATAATTTATGAAAATTTTAACAGAAAATAAAAAACCTAATAACTTGACTTTAATAAAAAATAAGCATTTAATTTAATATATGAAATTATTGCCTAAGTTAGAAAAAAAATCGCTTGTAGGACTATTATTATCATTATTAATAATATTTGTTTTAGGTTTTTCAATAGGTATTACATTATATTTTATAAATGGTAATTATTTATTCATTTCGTTATTTTCAATAAATTATTTTTTTATGCTTTTAATTTATTTATTAATGAATTATTTCTATAACAATTTTTCAAATAAGCCAAATGTTAATTCAATTATTTCTTTATTCTCAAGATTCTTAGTCATTTTATCAGCTTTAGGTTTGACAATTTTATTGTTATTTTTAACAAAAAACCTTTCAAAACCTAACATTTTTTATATATTTATCTCACCTCTATTATTGACGATCGGCTATATACTTTCATTTTTATTTAAATAGGTTGGTATTAATTTATGGATTTTAAACGCGTAATCAAATGGCTTAATTGGAATGAAATTCCACCAGAATTTATATCTAGTTTACTAGTATTTTTAATAATTATTATTTTAATATTATTTATTCACTTTAATATTAAAAAATATGATCCATTAAAAAAGCCATCTACTTTTATAAATATAATAGAAAGTCTAACTTCCTTCGCTGATAAACAAGTAAGTCAAATTATGGGTCCAGCTTTTAATGGATATGGTGGCTTTATTTTATATACAGGTTTATACATCTTTTTAGGTTTTCTAGTCGGAATGATTGGCTTACCTAATATCATTCAACCTACATCATCATGGGCACTTGAAGCGCTACCTAATCCTTTTACAAATTTAGCAATGCCTTTAGCCTTAGCATTAGTAACATTTGGATTAACCCATTTTACTGCAATGAAATATAAACATTGGTCATATTTTAAACGTTATACTGAACCATTTGCTATATTCTTACCTATAAACCTTGTAACAATGTGGTCAAATGTTTTATCACTTACATTGCGTCTATTTGGAAACGCATTAGCTGGTTATTGCGTTATTACATTAATCTATGTAGGAATTGGTACTATAATTCCACCTCTTGGTAATTATTCTGGATTAGCTTTAACGCCATTATTAGCCCCAATTGCTCATTTATATTTTGATATTTTTGATGGTTTAATACAACTCGCTGTATTTTGTATTTTAACAATGATTAATGTTTCCACTGAATATATATCACCAAGTGATTATAAATTAGCGCTAGAAAATAAGAAATTATTTAAAGAACAGAAACATCTTAAAAAAATTAAAAAGAAAGAATTAAAGGCAAATGCTTAATTATTACATAAATATTGAAGGGAGAAAATTATGGATTTAACATTTATTGGTTTAGGAATTGCTTGTATTGGTATGGGATTAGCTGCTTTAGGAGAGGGATGGTCTGTTTCTAAAGCAATGGAAGCAATTGGAAGAAATCCAACAGCTGCTAGTGATATACGTAATACAATGATTATCGGTGTTGGTTTAATTGAATCTGTTGCAATTTATATTCTTGTAGTTGCTATTTTAATGGCATTTGTTGTAGGAAAATAAAAGGAGAAAAGTGATGTCTAAAAAATTTAAATTTTTTGGTTTTATCACATTTTGTTCTTCTTCTATCTTACTAACATCTTGTGATGATAAACAATTAAGTGAAAAAATTGGTACTACGATTTCAAATATGTTACCAAATCTTTATATAACTTTAATGCAATTAGGTTTATTTATACTTGTTGCTATTTTATTTATCTTTTTAGCTTATAAACCTTTAAAAAAGAAATTAAAACAAAGAAGCGATTTTATTGAGAAAAACATTAAAGATAGTGAAGATAAAAAGATCGAAGCTGAACAAAATGTTGCTAAATCTAATGAAATGATTTTAGAAAGCAAAAAACAAGCTGCAGAAATTATCGCTAATGCTAATAAAGTAGCTGAAAATAAAGCGAATACTTCTCAACAAGAATTATCCTTATTAATTGAAAAGCAAAAAACTCAAGCAAATAAAGATATAGAAGATAAAAAACGTAAAATGATTTCTGAAGCTAAAAGTGAAATTGTTGAAGCAGCTATCGAGACGAGTAAACATATTTTAGGTAGAGAAATAACTAAAGAAGATAATGATAAATTTGTTGAAGATTTTATTAAGGAATTTAATAAAACTAAATAAAACCTATGGATAAGATTACAATTGTTAATAAAATAAGTGAAGGGTTGTTTGAAAGTGCTTTATCAAACAACTTAGTTTCGCAATTTAAAGAAGATTTAAAATTTATTGTTTTTACTTTAAAAAATAACAATGAATTATTTACTTTTTTAACTTCTCCTTTTATTGAATATAAAGAAAAATTAAAAACTGTAAACCAGGTTTTTAATTCTACATTAGAAAACGATATGCTTTCATTTTTAAACTTATTAATTGAGAAAAATTTATTATCTTATATAGAAGTTATTAAAACTCAATTTGAAAAATTATCTAATGAACATGAAAATATAATTGAAGGTACAATATATACACCATTTGAATTAAGTGATAATCAAATTAAATCATTAGAATTATCTTTTTCAAATAAACTTAAAAAAACTATAAAATTTAAACAAAAAATCGAGAAAAATCTTATTGCGGGTATAAAAATTATTTTAGATGATACAGTTTATGAATATACAATTAATTCTAAATTAGAAGAAGCAAAGCAAAATATTATTGATCAAATCAATAAAAAATATAATGAAGATGGAGGAGATATCAATGAGTAGTATAAAAGATTTAAATTCTCTTTCACAAATAATTAAAGATGAGATAAACAAAGTAGAAAAAAAGATTGATACTTCTAATGTCGGCCAAGTTATTAGCGTTGGCGACTGTATCGCTACTGTTTTTGGTCTTGATAAAGCAATGTATGGGGAATTAATTTTGTTTCCTGGACCAAGTTATGGAATGGTAATGAATATCGAGGAAGATAATATTGGTGTTGCCTTATTTGGTGATGATATAACTATTAAAGAAGGTGATTTATGCCAAAGAACAATGAACGTTGTAAGTGTTCCTGTTGGTGATGCTTTATTAGGGAGAGTCGTTAACGCATTAGGACAGCCAATTGATGGTAAAGGAAAAATCGATTCAAATATTTTTAGACCTGTTGAAATGATGGCTCCTTCAATTATGGATCGAGAATCAGTGACTGAACCATTAGAAACTGGGATTAAGATAATTGATGCAATGATTCCAATTGGAAAAGGTCAAAGAGAATTGATTATTGGTGATAGACAAACTGGTAAAACTGCAATTGCTATTGATACAATTATCAATCAAAAAGGAAAAGATGTCATATGTATTTATTGTTCAATTGGTCAAAAAAACTCTAGTTTGGCACAAATAGTTAATAAATTAAAGCAATTTGATGCTTTAAAATATACAGTTGTTGTTAGTGCTAATGCAAGTCAATCATCCCCTATGATATATTTAGCTCCTTATAGCGCTACTTCTATTGCTGAATATTGGATGAGACAAGGAAAAGATGTTTTAATTGTTTATGATGATTTATCAAAACATGCTGTTGCCTATCGAACTTTATTATTGTTATTAAGAAGATCTCCTGGTAGAGAAGCTTACCCGGGTGATATTTTCTATTTGCATTCAAGATTATTAGAAAGATCTTGTAAATTAAATGATGAATTAAAGGGAGGTAGTATTACTGCTTTGCCTATTGTTGAAACTCAAGCAGGTGATATTAGTGCTTATATTCCAACAAACATTATTTCTATAACAGATGGTCAATTATTTTTAAATACAGATATGTTTAATGCAGGACAAAGGCCAGCTATTGATTCAAGTCTAAGTGTTTCTCGTGTTGGAAGTGCTGCTCAAACTAAGATAATGAAAAAAGAATCGAAGAATTTACGTATGCAACTAGCTAATTACCATGAAATGCTTGATTTTTCTCGTTTTGGTAGTGACTTAGATAAAACAACACAAAAAATATTAACTCATGGTGCAATCTTATTAGAAGTCTTAAAACAAAAACAATACATGCCTTTATCGATGGCGCAAGAAATAATCGATATTTTTGTTGCTCAAAGCGGTGAACTTGACTCTATTGATCCTTTGAAAGTACATTCATTCTTAAAATTATTATCGATTTATATAAATGCACATTGTCCTGAAATTTATGAAAATATCTCTAATAAGAAAGTATTTTCAGATGAAGATAAAAGCAAAGTAATTAATATATTAAATAATATTAAAGTCGCAAAAATAACTGATGATTTAACTGATGAGGTTTTATAAAAATGGCTGATTCTTTATTAAATGTTAAAAAAAGAATTCAAACAGTTAATTCTATAAAAAAGATTACAAATGCTATGAAATTAATTGCTAGCAGTCGTTATAATAAGTTAAAAACTATATTTGATAATAATTTTTTATATTATAATTACATGAAAAAAGCAATGAATATCTCACTTAAATATGTAAACTTTGAAGATTCAAAGCATATTCCTACATGTTTAATTGAAAATAATTCAAATAAAAATTTATTTATTTTAGTTTCTTCTACTTTAGGCTTATGTGGTTCTTATTTTTATAATTTAGCAAAACTAGCTGATTTACATTTAAATAAAGACAGCGATGTCATTTTTATTGGTCAAAAAGGGTATCGAAAATACAAAGATAAAGTAAATAATTCATTCAATGATTTTATTAATTTGCTCGATAATTTAAATATTGATTCAGTTAATTATTTTAGACATTATTTAGATAATTTATATAAAAAGAATAATTATAAAAGTGTTTATATAATATATACAAGTTATATAAATAGTTTAAAAGTTGAATGCAAAATCGAAAAGCTGTTGCCTCTTCAAATTGATAAAGAATGCATTAATGATAGTGTTGAACCATTATTTGAAAATAGCACTTCTTCTATTGTTGATTTAATTGTTCCTCATTATTTAGATGCTTTATTATATCGATACTTTTTAGAAAGTAATTTGTCTGAGCAAACATGTAGAAAAAATAGTATGGAAAATGCTTCAACTAGTGCTGATAAATTAATTGATAATTTAATGCTTTTATATAATAAAGTAAGACAACAAAATATTACTAATGAAATAACTGAAATTATTTCTGGTAGTAATAATGATCCAATTAACTTTATTTAAGGAGATATAACATGATTAAAGAATATAAATTAAATACAAGATTAAAAGAAGCTACTGTAGGCCATGTTATACAAGCAATCGGTCCTGTAATTGATGTTAAATTCGATGATGGTTTAATGCCATCTATTCGTACTGCTTTAAAAGTTAAAATTAATCATATGGGTAAAGAATCTGAACTTATTTTAGAAGTTCAGCAAGATATTGGTAATGACACTATCAGAACAATTGCTATGGGTCCTACTGAAGGTATACAAAAAGGATTAGAAGTAATTAATACACATTCTTCAATTAAAGTCCCTGTTGGATTTAATGTTCTAGGAAGAATGTTTAATGTATTAGGTAAACCTATCGATAATTTAGGTGAATTTGAGCCATATGAGACTCATTCTATTTATAATAAACCACCTTCATTTGAAGATCAGCCAACAACCATTCAAATTTTCGAAACAGGAATTAAGGTTTTAGATTTATTATGTCCTTATGTTAAAGGTGGTAAGGTTGGATTATTTGGTGGAGCAGGTGTAGGAAAAACTACTCTTATTCAAGAATTAATTCATAATATTGCTACACAAAAACAAGGTACATCAATTTTTAGTGGTGTAGGTGAAAGAAGCCGTGAAGGAAAAGATTTATATAAGGAAATGAAAGCTAGTGGTGTATTAAAAAATACTGCTTTAGTTTTTGGACAAATGAATGAATCTCCTGGAGTAAGAATGCATGCTCCTTTAAGTGCTTTAACAATGGCAGAATGGTTTAGAGATGAAGCTCATCAAGATGTTTTATTGTTTATTGATAATATATTTAGATTTACGCAAGCAGGTAGTGAAGTAAGTGCACTTCTAGGAAGAATGCCAAGTGCAGTTGGTTATCAACCTACTCTAGCTACTGAAATGGGACAACTTCAAGAAAGAATTACTTCAACTAGAGATGGTGCTATTACTTCAATTCAAGCTGTTTATGTTCCAGCAGATGATTTAACTGACCCCGCTCCTGCTACGACCTTTTCACATCTAGATGCTAAAACGGTTCTTGATCGAAATACTGCAGCATTAGGAATTTATCCTGCAGTAGATCCTCTAGCAAGTTCTAGTAATATTTTAGACCCAAATATTGTTGGTAAAAAACATTATAAAATTGCTCGACAAATCCAATCGATATTAGAACGTTATAAGGATCTTCAAGATATTATTGCAATTTTAGGTGTTGATGAACTAAGTGACGAAGATAAACTAATAGTCAATAGAGCTAGAAAAATTAGAAATTTCTTATCACAACCATTTTTTGTTGCTGAACCTTTTTTAGGTGTTGAAGGAAAGTATGTTAAATTAGAGGATACAATCTCTTCTTTTGAAAGAATTATTAATGGTGAAGGTGATAACTTACCAGAAGCTGCCTTTTTATATGTAGGCTCGTTTGATGAAGTCATTGAAAAAGCTAAAACATTAGAAACTAAATAAAATTATGGTAAATCAATTTTCATTGCAAATCATTACTCCTAAAGGTCTATACATAAATAAAATGGTTGAAAGTATAACTATTTTAACTGATAATGGCGAAATTACAATTTTGCCAAATCACATTGAATATTTAGCTAATGTTAGCATTTCAATATTAAAAATTTTTGGTAACGCCATTAATCAATATTATGCAGTCGGTGGAGGAGCAATGCATTTTTATGAAAAAGAAAATGTTTGCAGATTACTTCTTAGAAGTATTTATTCTATAAATGAAATTGATATAGAACTAACCAAAAAAGCACAGTTAGAGGCTTTAGATAAACTTAAAAAATCTTTGAGTAATGTTGAACACGCTCATGCTGAAATGGCTTTAAAAAGAGCTATTAATAAGTTAAATTTAAAAAATAATTATAACAATAAATAAATAATGTTGTTTGTTATATATATAGTTGGACTTATAATAAAGATATGAAAGAAATTAATTCTATTTTAAATGATCGAAAGGAAATAATTTTCTTGGATTTTGAAGGTACTCAAGAGTCTCAGGAAATTATTGCTATTGGAGCAATTAGTGCGAAACTTGATAATAAAAACAAAATAAAATCATTTTCACCATTATTTAAAACTTATATAAAATCTAAAGAATCCATTGGAAAAGTAGTTACAAATCTAACAGGAATTACCGAAGATTTTTTGTCAAATAATGGTGTTAGTTTTGAAGAAGCTATTAATAAGCTAAAAAAATTTTTAAAATTTAATTATTCTGGCAAAGTTTTTGCGACTTATGGAAATTTTGATATGCGCTTATTAAGAGTCACTAGTGAACTTCATAATATGTTTCATGATGAATTAATAATGCAAATTTTAAAAAACCATTGGGATTTTGCAACATTTTTAGCAAGATTTATGAGAAATTCTAAAGGTTCATTTCTGTCTTTAAAAGATTCTTTAGCTACTTTTAAAGAAAGTTTTATTGGTGATGAACACGATCCTAGTTATGATGCTTATAATTTAGGTTTATTATATAAAGCCTTTACAACCAAACAAAATATTGTTCATGAAGAATTTAAAAAAATTCTAGATATGAATTCACATCTTCCTTGGCCTATTATTAAAGTTATTCAAAAAATAAATATTTCAGGTAATTGTACAAAAGAAGAATATTTAGAATTTATTAAAGAATATTTAAAATAATGAAATATCCTTTTATTAACAATAATTTAAAAATAAATAAACCAATTAACTATAAGAATCGTGGTCTTTTATTTGAATCAATGATCAATGATTCAAATAATTATTATTTATATAATAATATAGCTTTAATTTATAAAAGAACAACGCCGATAAAAATTATAAATACCGACCCTTCTAATAAACTTATTTCTAAAGCAGTATTTGAAAAAGATTCAACAACTGATTATAACGGCGTATATAAAGGTCGATATATTGATTTTGAAGCTAAAGAAACAATTTCAAAAACTTCATTTCCACTATCAAATATTAAAGATCATCAATTATTACATCTAGGTAAAGTTATTGATAATGGTGGAATTGCTTTTTTCTTAATCTATTTTACTTCACTAGATGAAATCTATTTAATAAGAGCAATTGATATTCTTAATTTAATTAAAGAAAAAAACATAAAAAGTTTATCATTAAATTTAATAAGAAATATAGGTTTTAAAATAAGAAAAACTACAAATATTCTAGTAGATTATCTGCAAAATATCGAAAAAATATTCAATTTTTAGAAAGTTTTTTGCAAAAATAAGCAAATTTACAATTATCACATTTTGGTGAAATTGCCTTGCAATAATATCTTCCAAAATGAATAAATTGATGATGTAATTTAATCCATTTTTCTTTTGGAAATATTTCTTTTAGTCTTTTTTCAACTTCTTTAATATTATCATTAAGTCCAACTAAACCTAATCTTTTAGCGATTCGCTCAACATGAGTATCAACTGGAAATTCTGGAATTTTAAATAATTCACAATGAACAACATTAGCTGTTTTATTACCAACCCCTGGCAAAGACATAAGTTCGACTTTATTTATAGGTACATGATAATTAAACTTATCAATTAATTCTTTAGCAATATTTATAACATTATGAGCTTTAGTTTTTGCTAGCCCTAAAGGTTTAATAATTTCATAAACCTCATCATATTTGGCATTAGCTAATTCATCAAGATTTTTATATTTATTAAATAAAATAGAAGTAACATTATTTACCTTTTTATCAGTTGTTTGAGCACTTAGCATAACCGCAATTAAAAAAGAATAATCTGTTGTATAATTTAATTCACAAGAAGCATTTGGCAATATCTCATCTAAATAATTTTCAATAACTTTAACTTTAGATTTTATTTCCATTCAAGTCCTCTTCTCTAATTTTATTAATTATAATTCTATCAATATAACTAATTGATAATTTATTAGCTCTAAGCGCATCTTTTAAAGCATTTAAAATTATATCTAAATCAACTTCTTGAACAATCCAATTATCTATACGACTAATCTCAATAGGTGATAAAGATCTATTAAACGCTTCTTGAAATTTGTTGTACACAAGTTCTCTTTTTGATTCTAGTTCTTCGTTTTTTTCATATTGCTCATCAGTAAAAACACTTTTTTCAAACATTTTAATTAAAATTTTTTTTAAAGGATTAATTGAGGTAGTTAAACTTTTCCCATTATCAATAAATTCAATATATTTTTTTGTAAATAAAATAGATAATGATTCATCAATTTCCTTATTTGTATAATTCATTTTTAAAGAAAGTAAATCACTTGTAATAAAATCATTACCTTGTATCGATAAATGATTAATCATTGAAACAACCATTACCTCTCTTTCTTTTAAACCTAAAGTTTTATAAAACTCTAACAATAAATAATTAATATCTAATGCATTTGAATTTTCAAATTTCATCTTTAATAGCCTCCATTTTCTTCTTCTCTTCGTTAATTTTATTTGGGTTAATTTCTAACAATAATTTTTCGTTTTCTTTTAATAATTTTAATACATCATCATCGATACTTAAGCTATATTCTTTAATAAATCTATATGCTCTTAAAATTCTTAATGGATCTTCTTTAATACGGGTTAATGGATCACCAATAAATCTTAAATGACGATTTTGTAGATCAATAATCCCAAAAGATGAAGGATCAATTATTTTATAATTTTCATCAATGTATATAGCATTAATTGTAAAATCTCTTCTTTTATAATCGATATTAATATCATTAATAAATTTAATTGAAAGAGGATGACGATGATCTTTATATTCTAATTCTTCTCTAAGAGTAACTATATCAACATTTATACCAGAATATTTAGTCTTAAGTACTCCATATTTTTTAAATGTATCATTTGCTTTTAAAAATTTTAATATTTCTAAAGGAGTTGCATCACTAACAAAATCATAGTCGTTAATTTCTCTATTTAAAAGATAATCGCGACTAGTTCCACCAACCATATATAATCTATATCCGTGGGCATTAAAAAGATTTTTATAGTATTCGAAAACTCCATTCATATTTAAAAATTATATCAAGTAGTACCGAATCTATAAATAAAAAGATGTTAATTCATAACATCTTTTTAAAAAGGAAACAAAAAATGAAAACAATTATTATTTTAAAGTTTCTTTTAAGTTTTTACTAGGCTTAAAAGTTATAGTACGAGTTTGAGGAATTATAATTTTTTTACCATCAACAGGGCTTGTACCAACTCTTTCTTTTTTTACTTTAAGAGTAAAAACTCCGAAATTAGAAAGCTTAACACTTTCGCCAGTTTCTAATTTTTCTTGAATTTTTCTTAAAAAAACATCAATAGCTTTTTCAGCAGTTTTTTTAGTAATATCAACTTCTTCGCTAACAGCAATGACTAAATCAGTTTTATTCATATAAACATTCCCCTTTCTTTTTACTTAACATTAACATAATTAAATTATGATTACAAGAAAAAATAAAAAATATGAATAAATCTATTATTTTTCTTCTTTTAAAGGTCTTATCATTAACTCTTTTATAATTTTACTAGGCTTTTGATTGAAAAATAAACAGTTATATAAACCGACAATTATAGGCATATCAATATTATTAAGTAAACTAATTTCATAAGTAACTTTAATAGTATTTATGCCTTCAACCGTAAATTTATTTTCTTTATAAAAAAATGATGTATCATCATGCTTTCCAATAATATAACCAGCTTGAAAGTTTCTAGATTCTATACTATTACAAGTTAAAATTAAATCACCTACACCAGTTAAACCTAAAAAAGTTTCTTTTTTAGCTCCAAAAAATAATCCAAAACGAGTGATTTCTGCTAAACCTCTTGTAATTAGTGAAGCCTTGGTATTTTCTCCATAACCTAGACCAATAATTATACCCGAAGCAATTGCAATTGCATTTTTTAAACTAGTCCCAATTTGAGCACCTATTGTATCAGTTAATGTGTAAACACGAAAATAATCATTTGAAAAAATTTTTTGAATTTTATTTGCAGTGTCAATAGAATTACTAACTGCACAAACGCAAGTTAAATTCTTCTTAATTATTTCAATAGCAAATCCAGGACCTAATATAGAACCAACACCTTTAATATAATGATTATCAGATGTTATTTTTTCAATTAATTCTATTAAAGTGGACTTAGACTCTATATCAAATCCTTTTGCGGCATTAATTAAAATTACTTCTTTATTAATATAAGGCAATATCAAATTTAATACTTCTTTTATATGATTACTAGGAACAGCTAAAACTATAAAATCACTATCGCTAATAACTTTTTTTAAATCATTTGAAACTAAAATCTGTGAATTAATTTTAATTCCATTAAATCTAGTTAAAGTATGAAATTTATTAATATAATCGACTTTTGCGATGTTTTTATCATAAATAGAGACTTTTATATTATTATAAGTAAGCACATCACTAAGAGCTAAGCCGAATTCACCAGCTCCAAAAATTGCTACTTTCATTTTATTTTTTCCTTCTACAAACTAAATTAATAGGAGATCCAATAAGCTCAAAAGATTCTCTAATTCGATTTTCTAAATATCTTAAATACGAAAAATGCATCCATGAAGGTTCATTGCAAAATAAAGCTATCGTTAAAGGTTTAGCACCCACTTGTTGTGCATAATAAATTTTACATCTTCCACCATTAAAATCAGGTGACTCATTCATCATTTGTGCTTCTTGTATAATTTGATTTAATAAACTTGTTTTAATTTCAAAAGTATAACTATCATATACTTTGTCAATTAAAGGCAATACCTCTTTTACTCTTTGACCACTAAGTGCACTTAAATATAAAATTGGAGCATAATCTAAAAACTTAAATTCTTTACGAATTTTTTTAGTAAATTCGTTCATCGTATTATTATCTTTTTTAATAATATCCCATTTATTAACTATTATAATAATTGCCTTTTTAGATTCAACTGCATATCCTACGACATGCTTATCTTGTTCAATAATACCTTTTTCAGCATCAATTAAAAGTAAACATATGTCACTTTCATCAATTGCTTTAAGCGATCTCAAAGCAGCATATTTATCGATGGATTCATAAATTTTTCCACGTTTTTTTAATCCAGCCGTATCAATGATTGTATATTCTTTATCTTCGTATTTAAATGATGTATCAATAGCATCTCGAGTAGTACCTTCAATATTTGAAACAATAACTCTATTTTCGTTTAAAATTGCATTAACTAAACTTGACTTACCAACGTTTGGTCGTCCAATAACTGAAAATTTAATTTTATTATCATCTATCTTTAATTCAACATTAGGTAATTTTTTAATAATATCATCTAAAATATCTCCAATACCTATACCATGAGCACCGCTTACTGGAATAGGATCTCCAAATCCTAAATTATAAAATTCATAAATATTATTTTTTGATTCATTATTATCAATTTTATTGACAGCCAAAACAACCGGTTTTTTAGATTTATGTAATATTGATGCAACAAGTTTATCGTCATCAGTTAAGCCTATTTGCCCATCAGTTATAAATAAAATAACATCAGCTTCTTCAATAGCAATTTCAGCTTGCATTCTAATCAATTGCTGAAAAGGCCTATTTTCAACTTCAATACCACCAGTATCAATAAGGCGAAAAGGCCTAGTAAGCCAATTAGCATTAGCATAAATTCGATCACGAGTTACACCACGGACTTCTTCGATAATTGATTTCTTTTCTCCAATAATTCTATTAAAAATTGTTGATTTTCCAACTGAAGGACTGCCAACAATTGCTACAGTTCCAATTTTCATCATTTAATTCCTTTTTCCTTGCAGATCTCAAGTATTTTGTTAGCAACTTCATTAATACTCATATTAGTTGTATCAATTGTAATGCTATCCTTTGCCGCTATTAATGGAGAGCATTTACGATGAGAATCGATGTAATCTCTTTTTTTAATATTGTTTAAGATTTCATCAAAAGATGATGTCATACCTTTTTCAATATTCTCTTTATACCTTCTATTAGCGCGTTCATTAGAATCAGCAATTTGATAAATTTTTAAATCTGCATCACTAAGTACAAAACTTCCAATGTCCCTACCATCCATTACGACATTTCTATTTTTTGCAATTTCTCTTTGAAGTCTAACTAATTCCTTACGCACATTTCCATAACTAGCTATATAACTAACATTATCAGCAACATTATCCATCCTAATTTCTTTAGATACATCAACATTATCTAAAGTGATCTTATTATCTTTATTAAAACTAATATTTATTTTACCAATTAAACTACAAGCTAGATTTTCATTTTTAGGATCAATATTATTTTTTAAACAAGCTAAAGTAAAAGCTCGATACATTGCACCTGTATCAACATATAAATAATTTAATTTATTAGCTACTATTTTAGCAACAGTAGACTTACCACTAGCACTTGGGCCATCAATTGCGATTGCATAACATTTCATAAATAATTAATACCTAAATAAACAAGTAAAATAATAACAATAACAAGTGAAATTGCCAATAACGAATAATAAATAATATACTTCTTTCTTGTATTTTCTTTAAAATATTCAACTAAAGTATTCTTTTTATATTTATTTTTATCCTCTTTTATTTGATTATGCAATTCATTATCACTACGATTAATCGAATTTCGATAATCTTCAAATTTTTCTTGTCTTGTAATTTCTTTTTTATTCATGAAATTATTTTAACACAATAAGCAAAACATTTACAAAAAAACAACTTATAGATATAATTATCTTGTTGGAGGAATAAAAAATGAAGTTACACATTGATAGTGAAGCTTGTGTTGGTTGTGGTCTTTGTGTCGGTTCATATCCTGATGCATTTGCTTTTGATGATAATGGAAAAGCAACTGTTGTCGGTGATATTGATGAAACTAGTGCAGAAGAGGCTATAGCTTCTTGCCCAGCCGGTGCAATTAGTAAATAAAACTAATAAAGTTTATAAAGGTTTTACTGAGGTAAAACCTTTTTATTTACTTTTTATTTCTATCAATTAAAAACTTTAGAGGCTTATAAACCATCAAAGTCGTGCCAATAACTATAATATCTTTTATTAAATTAAAAGGAATAAGCAATAACGCTATTAAAATATCATTATCACTTTTTAATTTAAGATGAAATATTCCTTCAAAAGCTCCTTGAATAGATCCTTTTGGCATTCCATATATTTTCATATATAAAGGAAAGATAGTATATAAATTGATAATAGTCGAGAAAAATAAATTTATAACAAGTCCTATTGATAAACCAATTATAGCTCCCTTGAAATTATGTCTTTTATTATAGATGATAAAAACAGGGAGAACCAAAGCTAAGGAATACATTAAATCACCTAGTTCACCAGCAAACATTGATGATGTCATCGGCAATTTTATTAATGTTTTTAGTAACAAAACTGAAACACCAACAAAAGGACCATAAGTTAGCCCAGAAATCAAAATTGGAATTTCATCAAGATGAATGCTCATAAAACTAGGTGCAATAAAAGGTAAATTAAATTGTAAGCCAGGTACACAATAAAGAATTGCAGCAAGAGAGGTAAAAATAGCAATTGCACAAATATTCTTAACTGATAAATATTTTTTCATAAAAAAAGACCTTTCTCTTCAGGCCTAAAATAATGACTTCTTTCATCCAGACTTTACTGTTGCTACTAGAATTTCACTAGTTCTTGTCAAAGTTGACTCGTGGAGTATTACCACCAGTGAGGATTTTCACCTCGCCCTGAAGTATCTTTATTATAACTATTAAAATATTAAAAATAAAATATTTTTGATTAATTTAATCTTTATTAAGTTTGAAAATTAAAAAAATTTAAACATAAAAGTCTTCAAATCTTATTTATTTTGAAAGAAATAGTAATTTAAGATATAAAGACATTAGATTAAATTGATATAGCAAATTTTATAATCTATAAAAAATTTATTTATGTTGGATCATGTGTTTTTGTAGTAAAAATATAAATAAATTCACTTTCTAATATCAAATTTAAATGCACGATAATATTTATTCATTCATTTAATAAAATTATCTTTGTTTAAATTTCTAATTCAAATTATTTATATAAATTCCTTTAGAAGAACTTTCATCTAATAAAAATATAAAATTTTCTATTAACTATTTTGCCAAATAGATGCTATTTTATTTTTAAAAATAAGAATCAATTTTTTGGAAGCTTCTTATCATCATGTTCATATTTTCAAAAGAAGTCTTTAATAATTTAAAATAATTTTTAAAAATTAATAAATCACATGAAGAATTAGTCTTTAGAAATAACACTATTAATTTTTCTTTTATTATTGCTATCAATTATAAGTTTACTCCCTTAGATAGCTCGCGACATTTTTATTCATAAACTAATATTAAATTAATCTATTTATTATTTTTAAATGCAGAATATTAGATGATGAGTCTTTTCAATGGTGTTTCGATGGTTTGCCGCATCACTCAGTAATTGCAATTTCATCTAATGGGTGTCTTAGAGGAAATTGTAAATCAGCAAAAGAAACATTCATTAAAGGAGTTTTTGAATTAAATAGAAGAAAATCTCCTGTCGCAATTCTTATTTGTGGTCCATATATTAAAGAGTTAGGGTCTTTAAAAAATGTTCATTACTACAAAAGTTATTCACAAAGACTTTATGGGAGGTTACATAACAATGGGTAGTCATGGTAGAATGTTAGAGCAAGCTCATTGGAGTTTACCTTTTGAATATACTTGTGTTGATATTGTTAATTACACCAAAATATTAGAGTATCAAGGAAGCAGAAAACATCATAATAAACTACCAGATATTTCTAACACTAAGGGAACTGCCTATATTTCTATAGATAAAAATGGTATATTTCATCAATTAAGAATTTATGATTATTCGGGACATCCAATGATTGATATCGATTATGGTTTTCATAAACAATTTGGTAATAATCCAACATTACATATACATTTTTGGAAAGGCTCAAAATTCCATGGTGATCCTAATACAATAAGGCTTTTTAACAGAAAAGATTTTAAAAAATACAATAAATATTTGAAGGGAATTATTAAAGATGAATGGATTAATTGATAAAGATGAACTTAAAAGTTCAATGGATAATTTAAGATATAGGGAAGTTGTCATTAGTTACAAAGGCTATAGATATCATATTGAAGCATATGATAAAAAATATGTTATCGGAATATTTGAAAGAAAAGAATATCGCATTAAAAAATGGATAGTGGTCGTTGGTAACTCAAATGATGATGCCTTTCAAAAACTTATGAATGAATCATTATTTATGGGTAATGCATTAAAGGATATTTTAGACAAAATAGAATGGATTGAAGGATAAGCACTCGTATAAAAATTATATAATTATAAGCAAATATTCATTTCATAATTACTATATTCAATACGATGAATCATTAAATATAATTTTTAATATCTAAATGTTTTAATCTACTTTAATGCTAATAAATAATAATTTTTTTCAATATTTAGTATGAGTTAATTCGTGAGTTTATATCTGAAAATTCTTTGAAGAACGGAAAATGTTTTATTTTATCATCTATTAAATTCAGCTTATTCATATAATGTAAGCGTTTTAATATTGACATGGAGGTTTTAAACAATATAATTATCGCGAGGAAAAAATATGAATGTATTCAAATGGTTTAAAAATTTATTCAATCCAATAGATTTAACTCGTGGTAGTATTCTAAAAAATATTATTATTTTCTTAATTCCTATATTACTAAGTTTAATTTTTCAGCAATTATATTCATTAACTGATGCGATCATTGTTGGTCAAACTTTATCAAGTCCTGAAATTAGTGGTATTAATGATGTTGGGCCATTATGCAATATTGCTTTACAATTTGCTATTGGTTGCACTAGTGGTTTTTCAGTAATAATAGCCAATTTAATTGGTAAAAAAGATAAAGATGGGGCAAGAAAAAGTTTCATAGTTCAAATAATTTTAAGTTTAATTATAACAATTATACTAACTATTACATTTTGTTTATCAACAGATAGTTTATTATCACTTATGGATATTAAACCAAGTGAAATAGATGTAAACAAGCAAATGGTATATGCAGCAGCCCACGATTATTTATTCGTAATTTATTTAGGAATAATTTGTCAAATGGGTTATAACTTAATTGTTGCTAATTTAAGAGCTTTAGGTGATAGTTTTACTCCATTCTTATTTTTAGTATTTGGAACAATTGCAAATATCTTTTTAGATTTACTATTCATTATTCCTTTAAAATTAGGAGTTGCTGGAAGTGCTTGGGCTACTAATTTATCCCAATTATTAGCTGCAATTGGTTGTTTTATTTATGCTTTTATTAAATATCCTTTTTTAAAGCCTAAAAAGGAGGATTTTAAATTTAATTATAAATTTATAGTTGCTCACCTTAAAGATGGCTGTCCATTAGGATTTAATTTTGCTATTTTACAAATTGGGATAGTTATAATGCAAATGGCTGTAATTTCTTTTGATTATGATCCAAATGGTAATATGTTAGCTACTCAGCCTGCACAAATTGGTTATTCGATTGCTTGTAAAATAATTATGATTTTAGTTAATGCTTATAATGCTTTAGGAACTTGTGCAATAACGTATTTTGGTCAAAATGATGGTGCTAAGAATTATGAAAGAATTAATAAAGGATTTAAAACTTTATTTATAATTGGAATCATTATGTGGATTGGTTTAGGTGGTATATTTTTATTAATGACCATCAATGGAGCATATTTATATATCTTCTTAGATAAAAGTAAAATAAATGCCGATGTTATTAAATTTGGTAATGATTATCTATATGTTACTTTGCCATTATCAATTATAGTAATGATATTAATATTATTAAGAAATACATTAAGTGGTTTAAATAAACCATTAACTCCTTTTTTAGCAGGTATTGGTGAGTTATTAGCTAGAAGTTTATTGTGTTTATTTTTACCTGAAATTGTTAATGGTCGTCCTATTAATTCCTTAGCTAATGAAGCTTCATATATTACAACTTGTTTTGCTGATCCATTAGCTTGGATTGCTGCTAGTTTAATTATGATTATTCCTATGATATTAGTTATAAAAAATAATAATAAATTGATTGCTCAAAATAAAATAGTAGAAGGTAATTCTCCTACTACTATTAATAATTAATGACTAAATTTGATTAAAGACGACTTCACCATTTTCTAAAACTATTTTTTCAAATTTTAATTTAAATTCTTTGTCTAAATCTTCATTTTCATATTTAATTATATAAATGGTTCGATTATTATCCTTATCAAATTCTTTTACTAATTTGTATTCGATATCATTTAATTCATATTCTAATTTTTCTTTATTAGTTTCAATTTCTTGTTTTACTTTATATTCTAGAGTTTTAGTTCTGTTTTCAACTACAGTATATTTAAATTTATTTTCAATTTCTTTTCCTTCTATTTCGTAAGATTCTTCAACTTTTATATATGACTCATTATTCATATTAATTTTAAAGATTCTTTTATCTTCTAGTTCATCATCTTCTTTTTCAGATTCACTAAGCGAAATAAATGAATAGTAGTTATTATTATCAAATGTAGCTACTCCATTCATTACTTGTTTAATTTCAATTTCATCATCATCTACTTCTTTAATTTCTTTAGGTAAATTATAAAATAAGTTATAAGTTACATATTCTTTATTTAAATCTTTAAATGTAATTATTTCGTGATATTTATAAGTTTCATTATTAATTTCTTTATTAACTTCACTGATTTGTGAATTAAATGTATATCCATTTTCAAGCATTAAATCTAATTGAGGTAATATTTCTTTAATTTCATTAATATCATTTTCACTAATATCAGATTTTTTAGATAAATTAAATTTGTTTACTTTTGAAATTGATTTAACTAAATTTAAGCTAGTAGCTGCTTGTAGTGTAAATTTTTGATCATCTTTAATAGCTTTTTCATCGTTAGATAAATTGCAGCTAGCAAGACTAATTCCAATAAATAAACTTGTAATAATTAAACTTTTTTTCATAATTTCTATTCTCCTTTTTTATAATTACACTATTAATACGAATAGAAATTATAAATTATTGGATTTTTTTAAATTATTTTTTTATATTCTTGATAAGTATATGAATGAGAATTATTTTCTAAAATTTCTAATTTAATATTTTTTAATTCTAAATCAAAATCTTTATCAACATTTTTAATATAACTATTAAATGTATATATATTATTAGTTTTATTTATATGATTAAATATATAGTCAAATTTATCATTTTTATCTTTAATTTCAAAATCAAAATCAGTTTCATTATCCTCTAATTCATAATTAAAAATTATTTTATCTTTATATTCATTATCATTAAATTTTGAATATGATTCAAAATTTAATATTGAATAAGAATTTTCAATTTCATTATCTTCAATTTCATTTTCACTTTTAATAATATAACAATCGTTATTATCATCTTGATTAACAAATTTAATTTCAAATTCAGATTCAAATTCATCTTCATCTTGTTCTACTTTTTTATTAATATTAGCTAAATATGTTTTATTATTAATTATGTAAATAGCTTCAATAGAACTTATTTTTTCATCATCATCAACAATTTCATGAAGATCATTATAATAAAATTTAAAAAATTCTTTATCTTCATAATAATATATACTTAAATATTTATAAGTTTTATTATTTAATTCATATTTGTCAACTAAAGCAGTATTTTTACTAACTAATTTTTTATGATTAAAATCTAGAAAATTATTCACAAAAGTTAAATTTTGATCAAAAATTTCCACAGTAAAATTAAATTCATCTTCATTTATATTACTATTAGCAAATTTCATTAAATTAGTTTTATTAACAATATTAAAACTATCATTATAATTAGAAAAAGAGATTAGTTCATTAAACAAGTCACTTGATTTGTTTGGTGTAATAAAATTAGTGTTATTTTGATTAATTGAATCTTTGTTAAATAAAAGCCCAATAACTAATGATGTAGCTAAAACCATTGATAATCCACCAAAAAGTATGCTAAAACTAATTATTTTCTTCTTTTTTTGTTTATTTTTTTTAGTTATATCTATTTTATTTTTAACTAATTCATATTTATTTAAGATATTTAAAGAAGTTGTTTTTATTTCATAATTTGAACTATTAGTAAGATTAATTATTTTTTTATCATCTACTTTTTTCATATTTTTAGCTCCTTTTTTAATTTTTTAATTGAATTATTATAAGACCATAAAATTGTTCCTAACGATCTAGAGGTAACTTTTGAAATTTCTTCAAAAGTTAATTCCCCTAAAACATGCATCATAAATATATCAACTTCTTTAGGTTTTAAAATATTTCTAATCTTATTTATAATAAAATCTTTGTCAATTGATAAATGTTCTTCACTTCCATTATCAATCTTAGAATCTTCTAAATAAATAATGCGCTGATGTTTTTTTAAATAATCTAATGATAGATTTTTACTTGTAGTCATTAATAAACCAATTATAGAATTATTCTCATTAACATTTGTTAAATTATTTAAAAATTTAACAAATGTTTCTTGTAAAAGATCTTCACTTATTTCATGATTTTTGATAATTGAATAGATATTATAAAAAATAAGTTCTTTAAGTGAATTATAAAATTCATCAAAATAACTCATATCATTATTTTTTAGTTTAATACATAATTCTTTAAGTCTAATTTCATCTATATGCATATATTATAAATACGACTAATTAATTAAATATATTGGATAAAAATTATAAATAATTTAATAAATCTATTAAGTTATTAACCTTTTTATTTTTATAATCATCATGAAGATGATTTATATCTACTAATATTGTATCAATATTTGAATTAATACCACCTTGAATATCACTACTTAAAGAATCTCCAATGATTACTACTTCATCTTTATTTAAATTTATTTTATTTAAAACATAATTAAAAAAGTCTACATCTGGCTTAACATAATTAATTTCTTCAGAAATAAAAACTCCATCAACATAATTAATTATATTAGAATCTTTTAATCTAGCGTGTTGAATAAAAGAAACACCATTAGTAATAATATAAATTTTATATTTTTGATGTAATTTATTTAAAACTAGTAATGCATTATCAAATAGATAGTGTTTTTTACTTAATTCAATTTGAAATAACTTACTTATTTTAACTACATCTACATTTTTTATATTAAGAATTTCAAATAATTCAGTGAATCGATGAGTAAGGCAATATTCTTTATTAATTTCTTTTCTTTCTAGCATTGACCAATGTTTATAATTTATCTTTTTAAATATATTAATATTATCTTTATTAAAGGGTATATTACATATTTTAAATATATACTCTAATGCCTCCAATTCTCCTTTTTCAAAATCTAATAATGTACCATCAATATCAAATAATAATGCATTAATCACTCTTTTTTCCATATTATGTATTTTACATTATTTAAGCGTTTTTTTAACGATTAATTATGTTAAAAATATAAATTTGTTTTATAACTTTATAAAAAATTTACAATACATAGAATGAAAAACATTAAAAACATTGTTAAAATAAAAATTATTAACATTGGAGACAAATTATGGGAAAAATTCTTATTAAATTTAAAAATTATACATCGATATTTTTTGGTCTACTTTTATTTCTAGAATTTTTAAAATATTTATCATCAACTAATAACCTTGTACTTTCTACTGGTATTATAGGAGTTATAATAAGCATTTTCTATTTAGTTAGTGGCGCTATGAAATTTCTTATTGATAATACGAAAAATAAATTAACTAATGACGTATTAAATGTAATCACAATTTTTTTATTTCCGTTATTTTTTATTTTCATAAATATAGTTAATCTTATTAATTTGACATCAATTAATTTAACTGGTTGGACAATATCAATATTTAGTATAATCATTAGTTTTGTTTTTTTATCTTTTTATATCATTTCAAAATGTTATAAAAAGATATTCATTAAAATAAATTATCTATTTTCATTTATATTTATTTTAATTTTACTATTAAACATATTATTTAATGGTTATGGTAATTCAATTTCCTTGGGAAATATTGATGTAGTAAGTTTTATTATTTATGTACTATATAGCTCAATTCTTATAAATTCTTTAATTGAAGATAATAAAATAAGTGATGATAAAAATAATAAAGATTCTAATGCTCAAATAAATAATATTGATGAATAATCAATTTTATTTATAAAAATTTCGTGCCTTAATAAAGATTATAAAACATGTAACTAATAAAAAGTACCCTTATCCTAATATCTAGGATTTAGGGTGCTTTTTAACTAAGAGTGTTAATAATAATGAACCATATTTATCATTTTTAATAAGTTCACTTAGATTTTAATTTGGTGGAATAAACGAGGATCGAACTCGCGACCTCATCGTTGCGAACGATGCGCTCTCCCAACTGAGCTATTATCCCGTAATATATCAACACATTTGTTGATATACTTATTTTATTACTTATTATTAATTGCTGCACCAATAAAACCTACAAACAATGGATGAGGAAGTAATGGTCGAGATTGAAATTCAGGATGATATTGACACGCTACAAAAAATGGATGATTTTTAAGTTCAATTAATTCACACAAATTTGTTTGTGGATTTACACCACTAAATATAACTCCATTTTTTTCAAATAAAGATTTAAATTCATTATTAAATTCATATCTATGTCTATGTCTTTCTTTGATTAAATCTTGTTTATATAAATCATGAGCTTTAGTATTTGGCAAAATCTTACATTCATATTCGCCAAGTCTCATTGTTCCACCTAATTTAATACCTTTATATTGATCTGGTAAATAATCAATTATTTTATTAGTAGTATCAGGATTAAATTCTGTAGAATTAGCATCTTTTAATCCTAAAACATCTTGGGCAATTTCAATTAAAGATAATTGCATGCCTAAACATAATCCTAAAAATGGGATATTGTTTTCTCTAGCATATTTAATAGCCATCTTTTTCCCTTCAGTTCCACGTGTTCCAAATCCACCAGGAACAATTATGCCTTTAGCATCCTTAAAAACTTCTTTAGGGTCTTCGCTTTCAAGTTTTTCACTATCGACCCATTTTATATTGACTTTTGTATCATAAACATATCCAGCATATTTTAATGATTCCATAACCGAAAGATAAGCATCATGTAATTTAACATATTTTCCAACTAAAGCAACGGTAACTTCTTTTTTAATATTCTTTATTTTTTTAATCAAAGCCTGCCAATCTGACATATCTGCATAAGATTTGCAGTTTAATTTAAGATGATCTACAATTAAATCATCAAGATGTTGTTTTTGTAAATTTAAGGCAACTTCATAAATAATATCAACATCTTTTACACTAATTACAGCTTCATCATTGACATTACAGAATAAAGCAACTTTCTTTTTACTAGACTTATCAATATCAACTTCAGTACGCAATAAAATTGCATCAGGTTGGATTCCTAAGGCTGTAAGTTCTTTTACACTATGTTGAGTTGGTTTAGTTTTAATTTCACCACTAGTTTTTAAATAAGGAACTAAAGTATTGTGCATAAAAAATGTATTTTCATACCCTAATTCTCTACGTAATTGCCTAATTGCTTCAAAAAAAGGAAGAGATTCAATATCACCAACTGTACCACCTATTTCTACAATACATACATCGGTATCACCTTTAGCGTTAAATCCATCATATAATCTTCTTTTAATTTCATTAGTAATATGAGGAATAATTTGAATAGTAGCACCTAAAAATTCCCCTTTTCTTTCTTTATCTAAAACAGTTGTATAAACTTTTCCACTTGTAACACTACTTTCTTTAGTTAATGATGTATTGATAATTCTTTCATAATGACCTAAATCAAGATCAGTTTCAGCTCCATCTTTAGTAACGAATACTTCACCATGTTGATATGGTGACATTGTTCCTGGATCAATATTTAAATATGGATCAAGTTTTATTGAAAAGATATTTAATCCTCTTCTTTTTAATAATCTACCAATACTAGCAGCACTTATTCCTTTTCCTAAACTTGATACAACTCCTCCCGTAACAAATATAAATTTCATCTTATTTTTCATCATATTCTTTCCCTTTTAAAAATAACTTTAATACTATACAATATTTTTACTAAAAATTTAAGTTAGAAAGTATCATCATTTAGAATTATTTTTAATATTGTATAAAATAATTCCACTAGCAATCGCGACATTTAAAGATTCAATATTATTGATTGGTATTTTAATAGTAATATCAGCAAGATCTATTATATTTTTATCAACACCTTGTCCTTCATTTCCAAATACAATTATAAATTTAGAATTATTATCTATTTTAAAATCTTTTAAAAAAATAGATTCATTTCTTAAAGCAGTTACTATAATTTTATAGCCTTCTTTTTTAAGTTCTTTTAAATATTCAAAATTAGATTCAATAATATTTAAATTAAAAATTGCCCCTTGAGATGATTGAATTACTTTTTGATTATATTTATAAGATGTTTCTTGATCGATTAATATATCAAAATATGAAAAAGCTAATGCCGTACGAAATATTGTTCCAACATTACCAGGATCTTGAACTCTATTTAAATAAATTAAAATATTACCTTTAGGTCTAGTTTCTTTTTTTAATTTAACTAATCCAATTATTCGTGAAATAGATTTTCCACTACTAAGTTTTTTTAATATTTCATCACTAACAATATATTGATCAACACTATAATCTTTATTTTCTTTAGTAACTAAAATAGCTAATAGATCATCTTTAGCTTCTTTAATTAAATGTTCATTTTCTATCAAAGCTTTATTTTCTTTTTTTAAAAATGATATATCTTTAAGCTTATATAGATATTTAATAAACTCATTATTAGTACTTTTAATTTCTTTAATCATTTAATAATTCCTCTTTTAAGTTTGTAATCGACTTCTCTATAATTAGGCATATATTTATAAATCTCTTTATAAAAATTAGCTTGATGATTTCTTTCTTTATCATGAGCTAATTCATGAATTACTAAACTTGTTATGATTTCTTCACTATAATGAATTAAGATTATATTCATCGAAATTGTACTACTTCTAATACTATTAGAACCAAATCTAGTTTTATAAAAACCGATTTTTAGTTTATAAACCCTGCTAATTCCCATTATTTTACGATATTTTTCAAGTAGTGAATAAAAATAAGGAAAAACTATTTTCTTAATTCTTTTATAAAAATCTTCTTTATTAATAAATAAAATTTGATGACCCATTACATTAATAAAACCATCATTAAAATAAATAAATTCACCTAAAATATAAATACCATCTTTTTTAAAAAATTTATCCTCACTAATATTACGTTTAATTAAACTTTTAGCATATTTATTTAAACCTTCGATTATTCTTTTTTTACTTATTCCATAAGGTGAAGAAATTAAAAATTTATTATCTTTAAATTTATAAATAATGTTTTTAATTCTTTTATAAGTAATAATTACATCATACTTATTATCGTTAACTTCATATTGAATTACTTCATTCATAATTTAATATTATAGCTAAATTATTTATTATAGTCTAACCATAAACCACCATGTAAACGATGTAATTCTTCAGTTACTAAAAACCATTTAATAACACTATTTCTTTTTGGATAAAATTCAATAAATTCACCACCAACAAATGTATAAAATCTTGAACAATCAGTACACATTCCATAAGTAGGAACATCTTTTAAATTTATTTTAAAATTAAATTCTTCATTATTTCTTTTTCCAGTAAAACTAATTCCAGAATGGTCTATTCTTAAAAGTCCTTTGCCTTCAATATTTGATGTTTTTAACTTTTTTAAAAACTTATATTTTTGTAAAAACCCTATTTCTACTTCATCTTCTAAATAAAAATTGTTATTTTTAATTTCATTAATAACATCTTTTCTTTGTTTATCAAATAAATCACTAGGTGTGTAATCTAATTTATTATGATTTATATCATATAAATCATAATAATTATCCATAGTAATTTTAAATCCACAAGTAGGACAAAATAATGAATTGTTATCACTATTCATTTTAAATTCTTCTTTACAATTAGGACATTTATATAATAATTGATGTATATTTTTACATATTTCATTACTTTTATAATAGATATGATTATGCTTATTAAAAGCATAATCATCCATTACTACTTCTTTATTTAATATTGAAGTTATTTCTTCATTTGATAATTTATTTAAACTATCAACATCAAATAATTTTTTATATGTAACTTTAACTTCTCCTAAACGATCATTTAAATTATATTTTGGACTAGTTAAATATCCTCCATCAATATGAGCTAAATAAACTGGTACTTTTAAAAATTTAAATAACTTAGCACTTCCTAAAGCGACAGGTTGAGAATGCCCACTAATTGAACTCATTCCTTCAGGAAAAATACAAACTCTCCCTTTTTTATTAATTACTCTTTTAATTTCAGTAATTGTATAAATATCAGGAGTAAAATTCTTTTTAGGAATAACATTAAGTAATTTAAATACTCCATGTAAATGACTTCTAAAAAATTCATTATAACCAGCAACATAATTTAAAGTTTTAGGAAGTAAAGGAATAGCAGTAAAAATATAATCTAATCTACTAGCATGATTTGAAATTAAAATAAATGAACCTGGTTCATCTTTTATATTATCAATAAATTCATATTTTAGATTATATTTTTTACTTATCGTAAATTTCCATAAATAACCTAATAAATTATAGATAATTTTATTTGGAGGAGTAAGTCTTCGACTATGTAATTTTTGTTCAATTGTTTTTTTCATATTTATTCCTTTTGTTTAATTATAATAATAAATTGACAATTATAAAACAAAAAACTCTTTTAATTATATAAAAATTAAAAGAGTTTAGAAATCAAGTAATTAATTAAATTACTATTATTATTTTAAAGTACCAATACTAGTTTTATTAACATCATAAACTTCAATAGTTAATGATTCATCATTAATCAATTTACAATCAAATTTATATGTTAAATTTGTTTTATCAAACATAAAAGTAACTTCTTCCCATTGATATCTTAAAAAAACATCAGTAGAAATATTAGCTAAAGTAACAATAATCTCATCATCATCAATTAAATATGTATTATCATCAACTTTACTAGCTCCAATTGTATTAACATTCCAATATAAATCAGCAAAACTATTTATACAATCAAAGACATCATATTTAGTATTACCAGCATCAGTTTGATAAACATCTCCAATTATAATTTTACCTGTATCTTCTTCATATAAAAATTCTTTTACAGGATCACCATCTTTTTCAACAATTAAACCAATATCCGATTCATCATTACTTTTACTACTATAATAGGCAGATCTAGTAAATTTACTTATAACTTCAAAATTATAATCATTGCCATTACCACTAATTTTATAATTAGTCTTAACCTTAACAGTATAATTTCTCATATTTTTTAGAGATTGAAGATAAGTAAATATCGTATCATCTTTATTTACACGAATCTTACCTTTATTGTGATCTTTAAAAAAGAAATCAAACGCACTAGGAATTTTAGTTGTATCAATATCACTAAACGTCATAACACTAGCTTGCCTAAGGCCTGCAGATTTAACAAAATCTATGCAAAACTCAAGGTTTTTATCAGAATTATATCTAAAATACATATCATTTACATTAGATAATTGATATCCATTATTTGATCCACTTAGAGCATACCCAAACATAGAAAACATCACTTTAGCATCATCTGAATTAGTATTAGCAATATATAATTTATCATCGACTAAACTATAATTTTTAGCTTCTAATGTTAAATCCTTTAAACTATATGTAACGTTTTCATATAAACCATGGATATAATCTCCACTATTTTCATCTTGTTCATAATATCCATAAGTTACAATTTTGTTACTAGCACTATTAATTTTAACGTTATAAATTCCTAAATCATCTTCAATATATGCGGTGTAAATATTTTTACTACTCCCATCAAAATTAAAGGCATAGAATTTAGGCATAAACCATTGATTAAGTTCACCTAAATCATCTTTACAATGAATTGTATAATTAGAATTAGTTTTTAATAAATTTAATGTATCAAATATATTAGTATCATTTTTATTATTATCATCATTATTATTAGAACAAGCTAATAAATTACTACTTAAAATAAATAATAAACTAGCTTTACTTACTTTCTTTATAACATCTATATTCATATGTTTCATCTCCATAATCTTCACTTTCATACACAAATTGTAGTTTAAAGGAACTAATATCTTTATTATCTAAAGTAATAGATAAATCAGTAAAATATCCATTTTTAGAATAACTAACCCCAGTTAGATTAATTTTACCTTTATTAATAACATATTTGAAGTTAAAACTATCATAAACCTTACTACCTGAATAAATATCGACAGTTCCAACATTAGTAGTTTCTTCTTCTTTAAAAGTAACTACAACTTTATTTAAATAATTACCACTAATCGTTCCTATAAAATTATTACTTGTTAGAATTGTTCTAATTTCAGCATCAGTCAATTCTTTGATGATTGTAACTACTTTTTCAGTATTTAATTTAGGATTAGCTTCACTAGTAATAAGTAAAGTAACTTTTCTAGTTTCAGTAATTGCTTCTTTAATTGGTTTAAGAGTATAACTTCCATAAGCATTTTTAGTTAATGTTGCAAAAGAAGTTGAATCATTTTTAAGAGCAACAACTAAATCATCTTGAGCACCACTAGGATTAACACTAACTTTAAAAGTCATTGATTCATTACTAGCTATCGTCTCTTTAAAATCACTAGAAAAAGAAACACCTATTGCATCTTTATAAATAACTTTTAATGTATATTCTTTAGTTACATTCTTACTTTTTAAAGTAATGACACTTTCTCCAACGCTATCAGCCATTAAGCATAATTTATTTTCACTGATTCTAAGAACATCAGGATTACTACTATTAATAATTTCAACTCGATCAATTGAAGTACTTGCATCACTAGGTAAAAAATTAGTCACATCATAAACAATCGTATCATTTAGATAGAAAGTAGTACCTACTTCATCAGTTGAATTATTTCTAAAAGTAACATCGAAATCACTAAAGTAGAAATTATTATAATTAATTGATGGGTTATCTTCTTTTACCTTTTCACCTACTTCATAATTTAAATTAAGGCGATGATACTCATAAGGAGTAGCATCATTAACTATATTAAAGTTATCATCTAAATCATCTTCATTGTAGACACTATGATCATAAATGATTTCTTTAAAATTATCCTTATCAAAACTAATTGATAATCTATAAGTTTCTTTTGTTGTCGTAGTTTTTTTATTTAAAGCTAAAAGAACTTTATTATTATCTACACTAATACTTGTATAAGGGGCACTATAAGTATTTAAGAATACACCATCAATAATCTCATTTTGTAAATATTCACCAATACCATAAGTATATTTACTAGCATAAGTATCATAATAAAATGCCATCATATTAGTCATTTTATTGGCTTCATCTAAACTTAAATCATTATAATCATCACCGATTTTTTGATAACTTTTATTAGTTTTTTCACTACTTTTATTTACAGTATATAAATATTTATCATCTTTACCATAATAAAGAGTATAACTTTCGTTATTAAAATTAGTTATATTATTATAAATATGATCGTTATAGATATTAAATGAATTTGTAAATGTTTGCTCAGTAGTTGATTTTCTTTTTATTTTATAAGTAAAATTACCACTATTAATATCTTTACTTTCATTAACTCTAGCTACACCAACTTCACCTAAATATTTATCATTATCTACTTCATATTCCTTATCAGATACTTTAATTTCATAACTTAATTCACTAACTTTAGAATTAGCAGGATAAGAAATAGTTAAAGTTGAAGTTCCACTAGTTAAACCTTTAATAAGTCCAGTTTCACTTACACTTAATACACTAGTATTACTAGAAGTATATTGAAGTTCTTTATTTGTAACATTACTAGGAGAAAAAGTCACATCTATTTGAATTTCCTCGTTAATTCCAATTATTTTTCTAGAAAACGATGAATCAATACTAGTAGCTAAAATATCATTTACTACAACCTTTATGGTTTTAGATACATTATTACTTCCACTAATTACTAACTCGGTTTCACCTTGCTTAAGTCCAGTAATTTCTAAGGTAGAAGTATTAAAACTTATTATAGATTTATCAAAACTAAATTTAAGTTTTGATAAATCATAATTAACTGGATCAGTAGTTATTTTAATAACTTCTTTACTTCCTATTTCTAAATTGATTTCTTCTTTATCTACTTCAATAGATTTTAAAGTTTCTTTTATTTCATTATTAGAACAAGAAGTTAAATTAACTAAACTAATTGAACCTAATAATAAACTACTTAATATTAATAAACTATATCTTTTTTTCATAAATTACCTATTTAGCTACACCTTCAAAATGAATTGTTACACTAGAAGCTGGCATTACAAAGCTCCAATAATCCTTAGTTTTAGTTATACTCCAACGATTTATTTCCTTATTATTTTTATCATTAACAGGATAGAGATAAACTACGCTATATTTTGCTAAGATATCTTCAGGGATAACAAAACTCATCCAAATCTTTGTTTCTTCTTTTGCACTTAAAAGCTGATTGTCAGAATCATAATTTGCAGCAGTTTCATGAATGAATAAATATTCACTTAAATCGCCAGATTTTTTGATTTCATATTTTTCATATTCTTTAGTTGAACAAGAAACAATAATATTTTCATTTGGCATTACAAATTTAAATGATGCAGACGAATTATAATTTGATAAATCAGTAATTTCAATATTTTTTCCTGATTCAGTTAATACTTTAATAGTAGTCCCATCAATGCACTTATCTTCTTTATATACATATTTAACTTCTAAATTAACCTGAATAGTATGCCCAACATACCCTTTACCAGTAGTAATGGTTGCGTAATTTTCTTTAAATGTGGCAGTTACTTCAGCATTTTCAGCAAAAGTTAATGTATGACTTTCTTCTTCAGTATATGTTGGTGATAAGGTGAAATTACTAGAAGGAACAACAAAAGAATAAGTCGAATCTTCATTTTTAGTCACTTCACCACCACTTGAAAGAGTAAATCCAGTTATTTTAAAGCCTGTATTTACTTTAATATTTGAAATTGTAATGGTTTCTCCAACAGTTAAAATAGATTTATCATTAACTCTTGAATCAACTGAATCCTTTAAAGCCATTGAAGATATAGCCCCTTTGTTGTCAATAGAGATAGTACTTGTACCAACATTAGTTGATTTAACAATTAAACTAACATCATTATTAGGCATTACAAAACTATATTTTGTTTTACTTCCATCAACTAATTTAATAGAAGTTCCATCACTTAAAGAAACACTATCAATTTTATAACCAGGATTTCTAGTAATATCAAACTCAACAGTTTCATTAGCTGAAATATTATTAGTATCTAAACCACTAATTGTATAAGCTTCAGTTGATTCAGCACTAAATTTAAATAATTTTTGGACATCAAATGTTAATTTAATAGTTTCAACATCAGTTGGAACAGTGAAAGAATAATATTCATTATATGTGGAATATTCACATTCTTTACCCTCTTGATAATAAACATGATTTAATTTATAACCATCTTTTACTTTAATATAGACATAGCAAGTTCTACCACCGACTATTTGAGTAACTCTACTATCGCCATAACTATTTTCAGAAAATTCAACGCTTTCAATATGTTCATTAGCTTCGTAAGTTAAAGATACTGCTTTGACTAATTTTAATTTAATACTTACATCACAATCTGGCATTTTAAACGAAATGGTATCACTAGCATTATCACAAGTTACACTTGGCTTAGTTAAATTTGGATCACTTAAGGTAATAGAATCTATAAAAGATGTATATCCATATTTTCCTTCATTTAAAACATATCCATTTTTAGTAGTAATTTTATAAGTAACTTTAGAGCCAACCGTTACATCTAAATCACCAATGACATCAATATTTGTAGCATCTTCAAAAGTTACCTTTTTAGTTCCAGTAACTTTAAAACTAACACTAAAAGTAATAATTTCATCATTACTATAATTTTTATTTAATGTGTAACACTCGTAATAATTAGAAAATGAAAGATTAATTGGCGAATCACTATCTTTTTTAGTATATTGTAAAGATTCAACAATTGATCCTTTTTTTGTGCCAATATAAATCTTAATAGTTCCGTAATCATTTTCATAATAACCATTTTGAATACCAAAAATTTTATAATCACTATTTACTTCTGGCAAAACTGCTTTAAATTTATTTGTTTTAGTTTCATCTACTGTTTTTAAAAATGCGCCTATGTAAATATCAATATCCTCACTTGGCATAGTAAATGTTAATGAAGCAGTTTTATTTTCAGCATCAACATTAGTTGACATTACTAAATTGTTATTAATATAAGCACCATAATCATATTTATTAATTGGATCATAATTACCATTAGTTAATTTAAATGATATTGTAACTTCATTACCTTCAACAATTTCACTATTTACACTAATTCCTTCAATATTATCAACAAAATTAATTGCTTGAATAGATAAAACCTTATACTTTTGAATAACTTTATGAGCATTACCTTCTATATTTACATCAGTATTTGGCATTATAAAGGTATATTCTTCGCCTTCTTTAATAGTCTTTAATGATACTCCAGGAGTATTAACAACTAATGAATCAAAAGCATATTTTTCTAATAATGTTAATTTAATAGTTATTTCTTTACCTTCAATTCCTTCACTAACTTCTTTATCTTTAAAATAGAATTTAGCAGATAATCCTTCTTCATTTATAAAATTTAAATTATGAGTTGGTATAGCTTCATCAATTAATGTTAAATTAACTTTATTATCAATCATAATAAATTTATATTCTTCACCACTAGTAATAGTTTCAATTTTAACATCATTACTAGTTAAACTTTTTACTCTACGATCATCTGTTTCATTAGTTAATAAAACATGAACTTCATCACCTTTTTTAGCACTAGTAACAACTTCATTATTAACTTTAAATGTAGTTTTAAATCCATTAACTTCGTTAATAGAAATTTCTTTATTTTCATATACTTTATCAGTTAATGTAGCACTTATTGTTACATCGCTATTAGGCATAATAAAAGAATATTTACTATTTTTAGTAATGGTAGTAACTCCTTCGTTACTACCATTAATTAATATTTGATCTATTTCTTTATCAACGTTAGTAATATTAACACTAATTGTTACAACATCTTTAGCCTTAGCTTTATCGACATCAGTTTTTAAAATATAATCTTTATTTTCTTCACATTGAATTTGATATGTTGCTTCAACTTTTTCATTAGTACAAGAAACAGAAGTCATTGCTAATCCTAAAGTTGAAAAAAGTAAAACACTCGTTAAAAAATACTTATTCTTTTTCATATTCACTCCTCTAAATAATAAATTATATGTTATAAATATTTTTTGTAAAGTTAATTTATTTCAAGTAATTTTTATCATAAGGAAAAAAACAAATTTTATCTATAAAACTTATAAATATTGTCATTTAATTTTAGTTAATCTAGCACTATAAGTTTTATAACTTCCAGTAGTAAATTCTAAAGAGTAACTTCCATCACTATTTTTCTTTAAGATAAATGAATCATCACTAATATAAAAATAAAATGTATTATCATAAAAATTAATATCAGTAGCTCGATATGGTCCATATATTTCATTACCAATTGTGACATCAATTGCATAACTTTCACTATATTTATCTTTAACTAAGCTTATACTAACATTTATTTCTAAGTTATCATATATGCCTACATCATCTTCTTTTGTTTCTTGAAAAATTAATGTTCCTTTATAATCTCCAAATAAACTTTTGGCACTATTAAAAGGTTCTAATTTAGTTTCATCAAATGGTAATAAATCCTTATTATAATTAATTAAGTAAGTTACAGATTGATCATTATTACAAATAACTAGATAGCTACTACTTAATTTATCATAGAAATTAATAATATTTTTATAAGCATACTTTTTATATTTTCACATCCACTAATAGCAAGACTAATTAAGTAGTATTTTTTATTTTTTCATAATTCTTTCCGAACAAATAATATATATTTAAATAACGTTTTAAGGTTATAGACATCCAAATTTAAAAGTATTATAAGTAACAAACTAAACTCGAAACTTATTTTTTAATGTTACATGAATCTAATAAAATATATATTAATTCAGAATTGCTTTTTTCTTGTTTCAATATACTTAATGATTTTGCCTCGCTTAATGCTAAAAAATTCTAATGAACAACTCCTATAATTGATCCAATTAAATTATGGAATTAGGAGTCATCTTTTAGATATTTTGTTTCGTATCATTCACACCTGACTTTAGAAAAATCCTCCACTAATTTATTTATATCAGCATCAAAATCTTTATTAGTTGCTTTAACCCTTTTTATGAGTTCAATTAGCAAAGAGTTGACACTCCTTTTAGTCATAAAATAAAGACCAAACAAAACTTTTTTGCCTTTTTTATTTGCTATAACTAAATACGGGACTTGAAAATGAACTGGTTTCTTTTTCGAATTAGTCCGTAATGAAACGATTTTAATATTTTCTATATCAGAATATTTAACTGATGCTCTATATTGTATTTTTTCCAAACACAATCTACTACCAAATTTTTTAGGGTCATTTTTAACATAAATGGATGTGGAATTAAGTGTAATATTCCCACAATATGATATTATTACAAAATAAGCAAAAACAAACGGACTAATATAACTCAAAATGATTTTAAAAATCAAACGACAATCAAAAATAATACCGAAGGGTTCTGATACAAGTTCTATTGTAATATTGATGCAAGAATAAACACCCAATATAAAAAATACAAAAAACCACATCTGCGTAAAAACCGACCAAAATGATAATCGTAAATAAATTTTTTTCATATAAATCCTTTACTATTTATAAATAACGTTTTTAAAATTCATCTATTGCTGTATTAAATACAATATTAGCAATATTTTCGACTAATTTATCTTTAAATATTTTCATAAAAGTTTTATCAGAAATTCTTGAAATTGTTCCTTTGCGAAATTTAGTAAACACTTGTTTTGATATTGATAAATAAGAATTTCTTCCTAAATTTATTCCTTTAATTTTTATCTGTTCTCCTAAAATCGATGTAGGAATGGAAATCAATCCATTTAGAAGTATTGCATTTATAATATCATTTCTAGAATAATTTGTTTCCTCGAAATTGTTTTGTAAAGACATACTGAACATAACAGATGAAGTATCAGTTACAAATCCAGTAATTATAGTCAGTCTCTTAGGAAAAACATAAGATAATGCACCACCAAGAGCACCTCCAAAAGTATTTCCAAAAAATTCCGACCAAGACCAAGACCACTTCTTTGATATAGTGCATGATACTATTTCCGATATTGTATAGGAAGTGGCGCCTACTAAAGCTCCTATAAATGTTGATACTCCTAACCCTATTAAATATGATATTAAACTAAAAG
>ERZ808262.185-NODE-185-length-43918-cov-3.979960_pt1 | contig 43918 bp, 31 predicted proteins | sample MGYA00520895_ERZ808262 | MGnify/ENA primary metagenome ERZ808262 (study PRJEB31516, sample SAMN03275588) | gut metagenome | biome: mammalia-associated habitat; material: feces | host: Papio cynocephalus | place: Kenya | collected 2012-08-02 ... | reverse complement strand
GACGTTGAGCATGGTGGCTCTCGGTTCGAGCTACTATCAGCCGTCTGAAAGCGAAGTCGGTTCGGCGACAAAGGTCTACAACATAAGCTGGGGTCTCGCCAAGAGCCTCGTCCGCAACAGTCTGCGTGCGACGGTGGATGTCGCCTACCGCAAGGAGCGCCGCGTCTACTCCTATTATAACGACACCACGGGTGACTATGACGAGAACATTTTGAGCGGTCGCTTTGGTCTCGTCTACACGCTCAACCGCTATATGGATGTCTATGGCCGTCTTGAGTATCAGATGTACGATGCGGACTCGGTTCAGAACATTCAGTACGATTACAACCGCTTCCGCGGAACGATCGGTCTGCGTTTGACCTACTAATCGGACTGTGCAAGAGTTCCTATTAAAGTACGGATTGGCGGCGCACCTTGCCCTAGTGGCGGTCGCGCCGCTCTTCCTGTTCGGATTTAGCATTCCGTCTGATGCGGCTGGTGCGCTTTTGGCCATTTCGCTCATAGCTGCGGTCTGGGTGCTGATTGCCCCGACCCGCTTGAAAGGTGAGATGCCTTCTGATGCGCGTATGCGTGTGGCGAAAGGAATTGTGCGCGATCCGCTTTTTTGGATTCTTTTCTTGTCCGTTCTCTATTATGGCGTTTCCTGGCTGAATACGGGCATCGATTTGGCCTATAATGCCGAGACGACCGAGTGGTATTTGGCTCCGCCGGCGGTCTTGTTCCTGCCGGCGTCCGTATCGGGATGCGGCGCATTGCCCGCCGCGGCGTCCGTTGCCATGTTGGTTACGATTACGGGTATTCGTCAGGCGCTGGGCCGCTCGTCGCGCGCAACATTTCTCTACGGTCTCGCGCTTTTTGCCGGAATTGCCGCGTTTCTAGATTTGGCTCTGTTTGCCGCGGATGTCGCACGTGCCCGGGATGCCGTAGCCTGTTCCTGGACGACGGCTTCATTTGCCGGTATTGGATTTGCTCTTCCTTTTTTTGCCGGTATTTGCTCTTTGGAACTGTTTTTCGAGTCGAGGCAGCGGCGGCGTATTTTTCTTAATGCTTTCGCGGTCGGTGCATGCGCGGCTGGTTTGCTTTTTTTTGCGCCCCTCGAACTCGCGTTGCCGTTTTTGCTTGCAGGCCTTGTTTTGATTGTTCTTGCGGCCGTTCGGCTGGCCGTTGTCGGTAGCGCAAACGAGGCTTTCAAGTATCTTTCGGCTTTGACTTTGGCCGCTCTTGTGCCGGTGTTGTCCGTTGTGTGGCTGGCTTCGGACGACCTTATTGCCGCACGCATTGCACTATTCTCCCGCGGCGGTTATTTCCCCGAAAATTGGACTGAAATCCGCGATATTCTGAGTAATTTGGCGCATACGACCTGGGGGGCGTCCCCGTGGTTGGGCGGTGGAACGGGGACATTTCCCTTGAATTTGCGGTTCGAAGCCTCGCAGATGGATTGGGCCGTTCTTCCGAGCGACCAGGCGACGACTTACAATGGTTGGTGGCAGATTCTTGCTGAAAATGGCATTGTGGGGCTTTTGCTTATGCTTATCGTGCCGCTTTTCCTGCTGTTTACATGGGTTCACCGTCTTTGCGCCCGTTCCTTCGGCCGTCGCATGTCGGTTTTGGCCGTGATTCTGGGTCCCGTGGCCCTGGCGCTTGTCGTCGCAGAGGCGTTCGCAAGCGCATCCGTTCTGTTTCCCGTTATTTTCATTTTGATGTGTGATCTTTTGGCGGTAGCCGGCAAGGCCATCCCTCTTGCATCGCCATCGGCGACAGTGACAACGAAAAACACAATAGAATCTTAGGAGATCTTTATGTCTGACAAGCCTATTTATTACGGTCCTAAGTCTGGGCCTGCCTACTATGCCGCTTCAAACGAATCCACGTATGGTGCGCAGGCGCCGGGTTACGCAGGAAACGGCCCGGGCGCATACGGGACTTATGGTGGTGGAGCCGGCGGCGATATGGGTTCGGATGGCTCGATCGTGGGTACGATTACGCTGGCGCGCATGTTGCGCGTTTTCTCGCAGCGTTGGCTGACCATCTTTGTGTTCCTTCTTTTGGGACTTATCGCCTCGTTTGTCATTTATCGTATTTCGCCGACAATCTACGAGGCCAAGAGCGAGTTTTCCATGGACATCGGGCGCAATCGCCGCGGAAACTCGCCGCTTGACCAGGCCATGCCCGAATTAGGCGACAACTACACGGAAGTCTTCAATACGCGCCTGTCGGATTGGCGGTCGAAGAAGATTCTGGCCATGATTATTCAAGCGTATCGCACGAATAATCCCGCGTCCACGACTTCCGACGAAGAGATAATGGAAGTGCTGATCGATTCCAAGCTCGAATTGCAGCGCAATTCGCGCATAATCACGATAAGCGTCCGCTCGACCTCGGCGAAACTGGCGGCGGATCTCGCAAACGCCTATGCCCAGGCGATTGAGGCCTTTACGGATGATGAAAACCGCGTGCGTTGCGACAAGGCCGTGGCCAATATCCACGCCCAAGTCGAGAAGAAGCGCCGCGACAAGGAGAAACTTTCCAAGCAGATTCTTGAATTCCGCACGGTCAACAAAGTGGACAATCTCCGTTCGCGCCGCGACACCATCCAGCAAAGCCTGCAGAAGACCACGGCCGACATTCTGGCGCTGGAAACGGCCGAAACCCAGCTTGTCGAATGGGAGAAGACTCTCCGCGATGTGCAAAAAGCGCCGGAGAACTTTGGCTCCCTCGCTTCCGGCGTGCCGCGTGCGCAGGAAATCGCGGAAGAATACCGCGCGTTCCAGGATGCTTCAATGGCTTATGCCGCGCTCAAGCTCTCTTACACCGAGAACCACCCCGAGGTTTTGGCGAAGAAAAAAGAGCTGGATATGTCCAGGCAGCGCTTCTTGGACGCCGTGGGTCGTGCGCTTCAGACGGGCATTGCGACCTTGAGCGTGACGCGCAACCAGATCGCAAGCCTATACAAAAAGCAGGGTGAACTGCGCGCGGAGCTCACGGCCGTCGAGCAGCGGATTGTGTTTGCCGAAAGCGGACTTGCTACGCTGGAGAACGAGTTCAATATTACAAGCGAAGTCTTGACCGGGTTGATTCTCGACGAGAACAAAGCGCGCCTCGAGCAGGAATCGAACAACGAGATGGTGCGCGTGGGCTCGGTCGCCGAAGAGCCCGAGGATCCTGTTCTGCCCAATCCCTACATCATCTTTGGCGCCGGAATTGTCTTGTCCGTCGCGCTCGGGTTCCTCTTTGTCCTTGTCGTGGACAATCTGGAGGATACGATCGTCAATCTCTCGGATATCGAAGGGCGTCTGTCGCTGAAGGTTCTGGCGGTTTTGCCCCACGTGCGGCAGCGGTCGCGCGAACATGTGGCGAAGACGCTGATCATGGACAAGTATGCGCGCTTTACCGAGGCGATCGCCGGCTTGCGCAATTTGCTCGATTCGCCGCGCTATGAGGCGATGTCCCATTGCCTTCTCGTTATTTCCACCCAACCGGGCGAAGGCAAGACGATTACGTCCACTTCGCTCGCCATTTCGTATGCGCAGGCCGGGCGCCGCGTCCTGCATGTGGACTTCGACCTGCGCCGTCCGCGCGTAGCGCGTATTTGGGGCATTACGCTCCCGGAAGAAAAGAGTTTTTCTCACGCTTTGCAGAATGCCGGCAAGGATCCGGTCGATTTCTCCAAACTCGTGAGCCATGTCGACAATCCGGGTCTTGACATCATCTGTTCTTTGCCGCCGGAAGGCATTACGCCGGCGACGATTTTCGGTTCGCGCGTCGTGCGCGAGTTTTTCACGTGGGCGCGGGCGCATTACGACCACATCATAGTCGACGCGCCGCCGTTCGGTCTTGTCGGCGATGTCGTGTCGCTGGCTACACTTGTGGACGGCGTGCTCGTCATGTGCTGCCCCGATCGTACGCATTTCAAGCCCATCCAATACTGCGCCCGAACCTTGGTGGAAGCCGGCGCGAACATCCTGGGTGTCGTCGTGAACGACGTGGAAACCTCGAGCGAAGCGATATTCAACGCCAACCTGCGGCACGGCTATGGCTACGGCTACAAGAACGGCTACGGTTACAAGAGCTACGGCTACGGATACGGCTACGGTCCGCGCAAGTCCGGCGCCAAGGCGCAGGTCGCGCATGCGGCGGGGGGTAAGGCGAAGCCGGAACCACAACAGCCTGCTCCCGGGAAGAAGGCTCTGCCGCCGAAGGTCGAACCCGCGGTCGCGCCAGAGGATCCGACGGGCGACGATGAATAAGGTATTCATCGACGGGAGCGCGGGCACGACCGGCCTGCGCATCCGCGAACGTTTGGCGGCGCGCGCGAATATCGAAATCCTCGCGCTACCGGAAGAAAAGCGCAAAGACGCCGCCGCGCGCCGCGAAGCCCTGAATGCCGCGGACGTGGCGTTTCTGTGCCTTCCGGACGACGCCGCCCGCGAGGCTGTGGGGCTCGTTTCGAATCCGCGAACAATCGTTATCGATACCTCGACGGCGCACCGTACTGCCCCTGGCTGGACGTATGGTTTCGCGGAACTCGCCGGACAGCGCGCGCAAATCGCGCGGTCCACGCGCATCGCCAATCCCGGATGCCACGCGAGCGGATTCATCGCGCTTGTCGCCCCGCTTGTCCGCGCCGGGCTCCTCGATTCCGCGGCGCATCTGACCTGTTTTTCCCTCACGGGCTATTCGGGCGGCGGAAAGAAGATGATTGCGGACTACGAGAGCGCGTCCTCGCCGCTTTACCGGGGCGGACGCCAATATGCGCTCGGCCAGACGCACAAGCACCTGCCCGAGATGGCGAAAGTCTGCGGTCTTTCCGCATTCCCCGTCTTTTCGCCTGTCGTCGTCCCGAGTCTGAGCGGCATGGAGGTGACGGTGCCGCTGTTCGCCGGCCAGGTGAAAGGCGGGAAAGCCGCCGCGTGTGCGTGCCTCGCCGAAGCCTATGCCTCCGCGGCGCTCGTCACCTTTGCCGAAGGCGTGTCGGAAGGCGGATTCCTCTCGTCCGCGGCGTTTTCGGGGCGCGATGACATGGAAGTCTCGGTTTGGGGCAACGAAGAGCGTTTCGAACTCGTGGCGCGCTTCGACAATCTCGGCAAGGGCGCTTCGGGCGCCGCCATACAGAACATGAACGTGGCGCTGGGCCTGCCGGAAACGCTCGGACTCGTACTTGCGTAAGCGGCTCGTTTTTGGTATCCTATTATATATCGAACGAAGTAGAGAAAGGAAATACTATGAGACCTGGTTTGTGGCAGATTCTGATTGTGGTGCTTATCGCCGCGGTTCTTTTCGGCGCGAAGAAGATTCCGGAGCTGGCGCGTTCGCTCGGGAAAGCCAAAGGCGAGTTCAAGAAAGGCTTGGCCGAAGGCGAGAAGCTCGAGGCGGAAGCGGCCGACAAGAAAGACGGAGAGCCGGCGAAGCAAGTGGCCGAAGCCTGATGACCGACTTGGTACGAGAGCGGCTGAAGACCGTTCCGACGCGCCCCGGGTGCTATCTTATGCGAGATCGCCGGGGCGTGATTATTTATGTCGGCAAGGCGAAGAATCTGCGGCGCCGCGTGATGAGTTACTTCCGTCCGGGCGCGCATCATCCCCCGAAGGTCCGCTCCATGGTGGACACCGTTTGGGACTTCGAGTTCATGACGGTCAAGAACGAAGCGGAAGCGCTTCTGACCGAAGCCTCTCTCATCAAGAAGTACAAGCCGCGCTTCAACATCCTCATGCGCGACGACAAGCGCTATCTGGCCCTGCGCGCCGACCCTTCGGCGGAATGGCCGCGCTTTGCCTGTGTGCGGCTTGTCCGCGACGACGGCGCGCGCTATTTCGGGCCTTTCCCCGACAGTCCGGTCGTGCGCGCCGCGAAGGACTTCGTCGAGAAACGCTACGGCATCCGTTCCTGCACGGCGCTTAGTCCGGACGCCACGACGCACGCGCATTGCCTCGCGAGCGTCATCCGCAATTGTTCCGCACCCTGCATCGGGAAGATCGACGCGGCAACCTACCGCGCGAACTTCGAGGAAGCCTGCGCATTCCTGGAGGGCAAGCGCCCGACCGTGCTGGGCGAAGTGGCCGAGTCCATGCACGCCGCCGCCGAAAAGGGGGACTACGAAACGGCGGCGCGGTTGCGCGATACGTTCTTCGCCCTGAAGGAAATGACCAAGGCGCATTTCGTGCGCAAGACGCCCGAAATGCACAAAGCCGACGCCCAATGCGGCCTTGAGGAACTCGCCGCGGCCCTGGGTCTCCCCAAACCGCCGCGGATAATCGAGTGCGTGGATATCTCCAACCTGTTCGGCACGCACAACGTGGCCTCGCTCGTCGTTGCGCGCGACGGACTCCCCGACAGACGCTATTATCGTCACTTCCAGATAAAGTCCTTCAAGGGTGCGGACGACCCGCGGGCGATGGCGGAAGTCGTGCGCCGCCGGTACGGTCCGGAATCGACCCTGACAGCCACCTCGCCGCGGGCGGACCTCTATATCTGCGACGGCGGCATAACCCAATTGCGGGCCGCGCGCGCCGTCTTCAACGAACTGGGCATTACGGATATCCCCACCGTGGGACTCGCCAAGCGCCAGGAAGAGGTCGTCCTGGACGACGGACGCCCCAACGTCTTTCTGCCGCGCGATTCGCAGGCGCTCATGGTCATTACCCGCCTGCGGGACGAGGCGCACCGTTTCGCGATCACCTACCACCGGCATCTGCGCGACCGCGCCATCCGCGAGTCGGTGCTGGACGAAATCCCCGGCGTGGGCGAGGCGAAGAAGATGAAACTTTTGCGGACCTTCAAGTCCGTTTACGGTCTGGCACGCGCGATGCCCGAAGAAATCGCCGCGGCGGGCGGGCTGAGCCCCGAAGTCGCGCAAGCCGTCAGTCGGGCGGTCCGCGCGCTCACCCACCACGAAGACGTCCAGCAGTAGGGCGTTTCGCGGGGGCGTAAACAAGAGACCGTGGTCTCACCACCAAAACTCTGTCCCCGTAGTGTTTTGTCTTTCGGAGCGCGGCGGGTCGGGTTTAACCATGCAGAAAATGGAGATAATGTAGAGGGGGTGTCCCGTCCGTCCCGGTGGTCGCGGCTGTCCCGTTTACGAGCCCTACTCTCTTAATCCTCTATATGACCATCTATCGCCCGGGGCAGGGGGCGGGTCGTGTCCGCAGCAGGAGGCGGATTGAACCCGCCGCAGGAAGGAAATTTACCCCGCGGAACACCCCGCCAATACCCCCCGCATGTGACGGTATCTAACATGCGCATGTGACGGGGTCTAACATGCGCATGTGAGACCCCCTAACATGCGCATGTTTTTGGACCTCATGCGGGGACCCTTTTTCGGCGCGCCCTGGTTTTGGGGCGATAACTTGCTATTTTGACGCGTTTTGGCATCAGAATGGCGAATTAGCGCAAATGTTAGCCGAGGCGAATTTCAAACCGCATGAGGGTGGGGTGTTCGGTAGACAAAAACAGATCCTTTGGGCAGACCGAAAAATAGCTATTTTAACAGCGTAGCGAGCCCAGAAATGTAGATGGGGTTGCTGGGTCTCCCATCTCGCAGTAAGGACGGCGCCCCCCTGCCCCCCCCGCTACAATTAAAAGCGGAACCTGCGTAGCCCTTCGCTACTCCGCGGCGTTTATTTTCCGGACAGGCAAAGCGAAGATTTCGCATCTTCTTCTCAACAGGGGGATGGAGCGGGCGAAGGGAATCGAACCCTCGTAAGAAGCTTGGGAAGCTCCTATTCTGCCATTGAATTACGCCCGCAGTGGCGGAGAGAGAGGGATTCGAACCCCCGATACCCTTGCGGGTATGCATGATTTCGAGTCATGTGCATTCAACCAGGCTCTGCCATCTCTCCAAAACGGTGAATAGTATATCAAATTCCGGTGTCCGCCGTCAAGCGGTCTTTGACCATTCGCAAAAAAATTTCACCACCCTCTCCATGAGCGCCCGCTCGCCACGACCAATCGCGTGCGGGGACAGGGGGGGGTACATCCTGCCCGCCCCCCCGCTACATCGGAACGGTCTCACCCGCTCCGCGGCATACGGGAATCGCCCTCGCCCTACCTCACAGCGGGCGAATCGACGGAAATCGTCTTTTCAATGATTTGACCGTCACGCCAAATTCTCAGCGTTCCCCCTGCTGGAGCTTGGCAGAATCGACGCATACGCTCTTTCGTCGGCGTCCGGCCATTCACGGCAAGAACCACGTCGCCCGCGAACAGGTCGTTCTTCCAACCCGTCCGGCCCGGCGCGACGAGCGTGATTTCAAGCGCCTTGCGCGTCCCGACCTGCCGTCCGAGCGCCTCGCTGGGCCAGTCGTAGCGGATGCCCATCGGCAAAGGCTCCTTGCGCTTCTTGTAGTACAGCACGCGATAGGCGTTGCATGGAACCGAATAGCTGTAGGGGAGCCAGTCCGTATCCAGCGTCGTCACGGGGACGGTGCGCGGACCGTCCGGACCCCAGACCGTCCCGAAGGAGGTGCGCATGACGGGCACGGACGTCACGCCGGTCGCCGTGTCCGTTCCCGCGTACCAGGCGAAATAGTCGATCTTTTCGGCTTTGAGCGCGCGCCCGAGACGCACCATCGCGCCCGTCCAGTTCTCGTCCGCCGCGCCGGTGAACGCGGCGCTGCCGATGAACGCGTAGTCGTCCGCTTCGCGTTGGGCGATGCGCTGGGCGATATTGGTCCCGGCGACGAGTTCCGCCTGGAGCGGACCCGTGTACGGCAGGAGTTCTCTTTCCGCCACATCCGGCTGGGGCGTGTAGTAGGGTTGGATGCTGGCGCACCCGCACAGACAGGCGAGAAATGCCGCGGACAGTATCTTGTTCATGTTTCTCCTTTCAGGCGAGCGGACGCAGCGCCAACAGACGCAATTCAACGTGCTCGCCGCCATACGTGGACGTTTCGATCGTGAAAAGCGCTTCGTGGGGCTTGGCCGCGTTCGCGCGAAGTTCGTCCGCCTGCTCGCCATGCCCCCACCAGACGGCCCGCGGCACTTTCCCGTCGCGGAACGTGAGCGCGAGATGGCGTCCCTCGATTCCAAGCGGACGCACCTCGCGCAGGAAAAGATTGCGTGCAGCGAACACGGGCTCGGGGTTCCCCTCGCCGAACGGCGCCATACGGGCGATGTCCGCGGCGAGCTCCAGCGTCAGTTCGGGCCCCTCGACCGCCGCGTCGAAATGGAGCACCCCTTCCGCGCATTCGGGATGCTGCGCGCGCTGCCGTGCGCACGCCGCGGCGAAAGCCTCGCGGAACGCGTCCACGTTCGCGGGCGGAAGCGAGAAGCCGCCGGCGGCGGCATGCCCGCCGAAATGGTCCAGCAAGCCGGCGCACGCATCCAGCGCGTCGCGCAGGTTGTAACCCTCCGGCGCACGCGCCGAACCGCGTCCGTCGACGACGACGCACACCGGCACTGGGCTCTCCCCGAGCGACTCCAAGATGCGCGCGGCCACGATCCCGGAGACGCCCGGGTGTCCGTCGGGCAGATCGATGACCTGCGCCGCCGCGCCCGCGACGACCCGCTTCTGCGCCTCCAGGGACATTCGCTGCTCGGTGTTCTTGCGCTCTGTGTTGCGCAGATCGATCGTCCGCGCCCAGTCGCGCGCCTTCTCGCGATCCGGACAGAGAACGAGATTGAGGGCGTCCATTCCGCTGCCGAGGCGTCCGGCGGCGTTGATGCGGGGACCGATGACAAAGCCGAAATCACGCGCCGTCAGGCACGCCGCCCCGCGGCGCGAAGCGCGGTCGTAGAGTTCGCAGAGCCCGACGGGGGCGCACGACCTGAACACGCGCAGGGCTTCCGCCACCAGGATGCGGTTCTGGCCCGTCAGCGGCATGACGTCCGCCACCGTCGCCAGGCCCGCCAGGACAAGCGCCGCGCCGGCGTACGATTTCGACGCGCTGACGAGGCCGCGCGCCTTGGCGCGCGAGATGAGGGCGTGCGCGACCAGGAAGGCGACGCCGGCGCCGCAAAGGCCGCGGAACTCGGCGGGGCAGGGGCTGCCCGCAATCTCCGCCATGGGATCGGCGACAAGGCAATCCGGCAGGACGGCCCCCGGCAGATGGTGGTCCGTCACGATGACGGCGATACCGTCCGCCTTCAATCGCGCGATGGGTTCCGCCGAGACGATGCCGTTGTCCACCGTCACGACAAGCGCGACGTCAGGATTCTCGCGGCGCATGCGCGCGACAGACGGCTCCTGCATGCCGTAGCCCTCCGTCAGGCGCTCGGGCAGGAAGGGCCGTACCCGCGCGCCGGGCACCGCGCGGATCGCCAACGCGAGAATAGCCGTCGCCGAGACGCCGTCGCAGTCGTAGTCGCCGAAAACGACGATTGGCGCGCCTTTCTGCGCAAACGCAAGTATCTCGTCGGCGATGCGACCCAACACCGGCCAGGCGTCGGGCGTCCGGAGATTCCGCACGGACGGCGCAAACCAGTCCGCCGCGTCCGGCGCCGTCACGCCGCGCTGCGCCAACAAACGGGCAAGAAGCGGCGTGTAGCCCGCCGCTTCCAGACCTTGCACGGCCGCCTTGTCGACCGCGCGTTCAACCCACCGCGTCAGTTGAAACTCCGCTCTCAGGCGATCTTGACTTCGTGGCACCAGCCGTGCTTGTCGGGCAGATCGCCGTACTGGATGCCCTGCACGGTCTCATAAAGCTTCTGGAGGTGCGGACCGACCTTGTCCGGGTCGGAGATGCGGATCACCTCGTCGCCGCGCGTGATTTCCCAAACCGGCGTCACGACGACGGCCGTGCCGCAGGCGGCGACTTCGGCGAAGTCCTTGATTTCCGTGTAGGGAACCGGACGGCACTCGACCTTCCAGCCGAAGTCCGCCGCGACCTGCTTCAGCGACATGTTCGTGACGGAAGGCAGCACAGAGTGGCTGTCCGGCGTCACGTACGTGCCATCCTTCTTGATGCCGAGGAAGTTGGACGTGGAGAATTCCTCCACGAGCGTGTGGGTCTTGGCGTCCAGATAGAGCTCGACCGGCCAGCCATCGTGTTTCGCCTTCTCGTGGGCATACAGGCTCGCGGCGTAGTTGCCCCCAACCTTCACATCGCCCATGCCATGCGGCGCGGCGCGGTCCCAGTTGTCCAGGATGACGGCGCGCACCGGCTTCATGCCGCCCTTGTAGTAGGCGCCGACCGGCATGCACATCATGAGGAAGGTGTACTCCTTGGCCGGCGCGACGCCGATTTGCGGACCCGTGCCGATGAGAAGCGGGCGCAGATACATCGACCCGCCCGTACCGTAGGGCGGAACGAACTCTTCGTTGGCGGCGACGAGCTTTTCCGCCGCCTCGATGAACATCTCCTCGGGCACGGGCGCCATGACCGTGCGTACCGCCGTGCGGTGCATGCGCTTGGCGTTCTCGTCCGGACGGAAGATTGCGATCTTTCCGCTCTTCTGGCGGAACGCTTTCATTCCCTCGAAGCATTCCTGGCCGTAGTGCAGACAGGACGCGCCGATATGCATGGTGATGTAGGGCTCTTTCACGAACTCGAGCGGACCCCATGCACCGTCTTTCCACACGCTCCGCACGTGGCAGTTGACGTCCGAGAAGCCGAAACCAAGCTTCTCCCAATCGATATCAGTTCTGGGCATTTGCCAATTCCTTTCTTGAAATCAACTCTACATATTATAGCACATCAGTTCCGTCTCTGGAAGAGAGGAGCCGCAATTTCGTAAAGCTCACGGTCGCGCTGGATAAGCTCGAGGGTCTGCTTCTGGTTCGTCGCGAGCGCCGTCTGCAGGCTGCGGAGCGCGGCTTGCCTGCGCCCGGTCTTGTACTGGATCTTGGCGAGCGCCGCCCAGGCGGACATGTCCTCGCGCGGCGCCTGGCGCAGATACTTGAGTAGCGCCTGTTCGGCCTCGGCCAGATCCCCGCCTTCGGAAAGAACCGCCGCGAGGAACAGGAGTTCCGTCTTGTCCGTCGCCGAAGCGACGTAGCCCTTCAGGATTTGGGCGGCGTCAGTTGCGCGTCCCAGGGCGCGGTAGGCTTGCGCCAGGCGGTAGTCTTCCGGGCGCGACAGCGTCTTCTGGACACGTTTCTTCGCCTCGAGCGCCGTCACGTCATCCAGGAGCGCGCGCACCTGCACGACATAGTCGCGCACGCCGCGCGTACGGGTGTTGTTGGGATCTAGCGCGTCCGTATAGTCCATCAACTCCAGCACCTTGTCCCACTGGCGGGAAGGGAATAGGATCTCCTGCACGTAGCGGAACGTCGCCTCGGGCGAGGCCGGATAGAGCAGGCAGGCCTCGCGGAACGCCTGCGCACCTTCCGCAAAGCGTCCCTTCTTGACGTAGAGCCCGGCGATGGCCGCGCGGAGCTTCGAGAAGCTCTTCTGGCCGGCGAAATCGCGGCGGTACATGGGGTCGTTCAGAAGCCGGCGCGTGTACCAGTCCCAGAAGTCGGCGTCCTTGGCGGCGACCGCGGGGTCGTAGGGCGTTGGATCCTTGTTGATCTTCATGACGAGACCGTGCGGCGAGAGGTAGTCGTACATCCAGGGGATGACATAGCTCTCCTCCACATAGAAGGCGTGGCGCAGACGGTCGTGGTCGAACATCATCTTCGTCAGGATGCCGTTGATTTCCATGACGCCCAGGGCTCCCGTGACCTGCACGCGGCCGTTCTCGATCTTGAGGTCGCCGTTGGCCGGGCGTACGCCGCGCTGGACCTCATCCACGTAGATGTTGAAGGCCTTCGCCGAATCCTCCTTGGACGGAATCCAGATTTCATCGCCGTAGAGGTCGCGCTCGACCGACATGTAGGTATCGTCCGCAAGCGCGTTCTGCGTGATGAGATAGACGTCGGGACGGTAATTCGCCGCATAGATCATGTAGGTCGGGACGAACCGCCCCGGATCCGTGCCGCCGAAGAAGATCGAGAAGTCTTCCATCCGCTCGGGCCAGTTCGGGTCGGGAAGCGGCTCCTCGTCCGCCAACAGCTGGTCCTTTATCGCCTGGGCGCCTTCCAACTGGTACGCGCCGAACTGCCAACCGAAGGTGTGGCCGTTCTGCTCGTTGCCGCCCAGCTCGAAAACCATGCGCTCGTCGGTATAGTTCTGGACTATGGGATAGACGGTCGAAACGGCGATCAGGGCGAGCGCCACGGCGACCGCCCAGGCGATCCGTTTCGTCTTTTTGAGCGCGAGCACCGCGGCGAAGACGAGCCCGTAGCCAATCCAGAGCGCGATCATGGCGTGGGACGAGATGAACTTCACCTTCTGGATGAACCCGTCCTGCACGTCGCCCTTCACGTTCGCGAGCAGAATCAACAGGAAGCTCATCATGAGGAAGCAGGCCGCCGCGGCAATCATCCACTGCCAGAAAATCTTGCGGTGCGTCTTCGCGACGACCCAACGCGCCGCGACGAACGGCACCAGCGCGAACGGCACGAGAAGGTCCGTGAACTGCACCATGACGTCCTGGAAGTAGTGCTTCATCTGGCGGCCGACAAAGTCGAAAAACGCCGCGGCGGACGGGAACGACGGGATGCCGATCGCCTCGTACTGTCCGCGCGTGATTGCGTGCTTGAACCCTTCCCACGTACGCGGATAGCCCCAGTTCATCGGCGGATTGCGCAGGTCGGAAACGATGGGCATATACGCGTAGAACGACACGCCCAGCTGCGCGAAGAACGCCGCGCCCGCCACAGAGCGTCCGTTCGGGAGCGTCAGCCAGACGAGCGCCAGCAGGACGAAGTTCCAGAGAATCGGCCACCAGAACCACCAGCTCATGGGATGCGTGAGGCCGTTGAGGGCGCCCTGGCGCAAAAGGATGAACGCCGCGGTCTGCAGACCGGCGACGGGTATCGCGAAAGCGAGTCCTTTGCGGGTGAAGGCGCACAGCGCAATCAAAGCGACGAGCAAGGCCGCGAAGACGAAGGTCGATTTCGCCCACGGGTACGCCGCCCCCGCGTAGCCCTGCAGGGAAGCCGCCGGCACGCTCGCCGCCAGGACAATGGCGACAAGGGCGAAAACAACCGAAACGGCGAGTCCGCGCTTGACGAGGGGCGGGAAACGCGTCTCTTCTGTGTGCTGGAGCGCCGCGAACGCGGCGGCGACGACGCTGGCCGCGACACAGGCCCCGACCAGCCCATAGCGCCAAGGCTCGATCAGCGGCGCAACCGGTTCCGTCACGCCCGTCCAGGCGTTCGTCCCGCGAAAGACGATGGAGGCGAGAAAGAGGAGCAGCGCACCCGTCCCGCCGCCGTAAAGCGCGCACGAGACGGCCCGGTCGGTTTTGTCGCGCGTGCGCTGCACCGCCGCCGCGACGAGAGCCCCCACCAGCACGACGCCGCCCAGCGCCAAGATGGTCGACGAGGGGCACATCGCCGTCGTCTTGACGGGATCGTGCTTCGCGATCACGTCGCTCTGCATGTAGGCGTTCGCTTGGGCGAGCTGGCCGATCTGCAGAAGCTGCCAGGTCATCGCGGCGGGGATCAGATAGGTGACCACGTCCCGGAAAAGCCCGCCGTTGCGCATGAGGATGATGATGGCGAGCGGCACGATCGCGAAGAGCAGCACCTGGTAGTTCGTGAGCCCCAGGCCGAACACGAACGCCGTGACCCACAGGATCTTGTCCGACGGACGGCGCATCCAGCGGTAGGACAGCAGAAAGACCGCCATCAGGAAGAACGCGTTCAGCGAATAGATCTCGACGATCGTCGACTGGGACCACTCGACCGGCGAAAGCGCGAACGTCAGCGCGCCGCCCACGCCGCCGCCGAACGCGAGAATCCCCGTCTTCAGATCCCCTTCTTCGCCCGGTTCGGAGATGAAATCGTGCGCGCTGCGGCTGATGAGCATGGCGGTGAAGCCCGCCGCCAGCGCACCCGCCGTGGCCGAGAAAAGGCTGATCGCCCAAGCCGGCGTCGGGTGCCCCATGTACGTCACCCAGGCGAACATCTTGCAGAAGAGCCAGCTGCAGAGCGTCCAGAACGGATAGCCCGGCGGATGCGGCACGCCGAGATGCGCGCCCGCCGTGGCGAGTTCGCCCGAGTCCTCGAGCCCCACGGAAGGGCCTAGCGTGTAGAAGTAGACCGCGAAAGCAATCGCCGTCGCCGTCCAAAAGGCCGCCTTGTCCAGTTTTGAAAAGAATCCATCTTTCTTGTTCATACGTCAATTCTCACGATTTTTCTAATAATCAACCAACCAGCCGTCACCAGCAAACCGACACACGCGCCCAAAACCAGCCCCGCCGGGCTCGCCAGGAACGGGATCATGGTCTGCGGCTTCAAGACGACCATGATCATGCCAAGGACAAAAGGCATGGCCGATACAATGATACCCTGCATCCGCCCTTGCGCCGTCAGCGTGCGCACCTTGCGTTCGATTTTCATGCGTCCCCGGATCGTCCCGGAGATTTTGTCGAAGATTTCCGTCACGTTTCCGCCGGTCTTGCGGCTGATCAAAAGTGCCGTGGTGACGAGCGCGAAATCGTCCGAGCCTACGCGCGCGGTCATGGAATTCAGCGCATCCTCAAAACTCATGCCGACCTGCATCTGCCGTATCAGGATGGCGAATTCCTCGCTCATCGGCTTTTCGCCGCGCTCGACGACGGACGCGAAAGCCTGCGCGACCGAAAAGCCCGCCCGCAGCGCGTTCGTCATTGTCGCGAGAGCCTCCGGAAGCTGTTCGTTGAAGCGCCGGCGGCGACGCGCGTCAAGCCACCGCGCCAGTGGCGAGGCGCCGTTCTGCCAGCCCGACTTTATCTTCACCCCGCCGAGCACATACCACGCAAGCCCGGCGCAGGCGAACGCGGCAAGCCCCGCTATGAGCCACGCCATCACCGGCCGCCCCTCCGGATGCGTTGAATCTGCACATCGACGTCCGCTTCGGGGTCGAACATGCGCGGGTCGACGCGCCACCCGAGCCCAGCGAGCTGGTCGAACCAGGTCGGCATCGCCCCCGTGGGCTTGAACGTGCCGGCGATGCGGCCGTCTTCCGTCAGTCCCGTCTGTTCGAAGACGAACAGATCCTGCATGACGATGCGCTCGCCCTCGAGCCCCGTCACCTCGGAAATCGCGACGACTTTGCGCGAACCGTCCGACAGGCGCGATTCATGAATGATGATGTCCACCGCGCTGGCGATCTGCTCCCGGATGGCGCGCGAGGGCAGTTCCAGTCCGCTCATCAGCACCATCGTCTCCAGGCGCGAAACCACGTCGTGCGGGGAATTGGCGTGTACCGTCGTGAGCGAGCCGTCGTGCCCCGTGTTCATCGCCTGCAGCATGTCCAGCGCTTCGCCGCCGCGGCATTCGCCGACGATGATGCGGTCCGGACGCATGCGGAGGCTGTTCTTCACAAGGTCGCGTATCGTCACCGCGCCCTTGCCCTCGATGTTCGGCGGGCGTGCCTCCAGCCGCACCACATGCGGCTGCTGGAGCCGAAGTTCCGCCGCGTCCTCTATTGTGATGATGCGCTCGTCGGACGGGATGAACCCCGAAAGCAGGTTGAGGAGCGTCGTCTTGCCAGACCCCGTGCCGCCCGCCACAACGATATTCTTCCGCAGATGCACGCAGAGCTTCATGAACTCCGCGGCGTTCGGCGTCCACGTCCCGACACGGACGAAATCCTCCGCCGTCAGAGACTTCTTCGAAAACTTGCGGATGGTCAGCGTGGGGCCCGTCAGCGCGAGCGGCGGCACGATCGCGTTCACGCGGCTCCCGTCCGGAAGGCGCGCATCCACATAGGGCTGGGATTCGTCTATGCGGCGTCCCAACGGCGCCACGATGCGTTCGATGACGCTCATGACACTCGCGTCATCCATGAACTGGCAATCCGACAGTCGCAGCTTCCCCTGCCGTTCGATGTACACGCGGTCGTGGCCGTTCACCATGATTTCGCTCACCGTGTCGTCGGCCAGCAGCTCCTCGAGCGGCCCCAGCCGCATGGCCTCGTTGAAAACATCCACTTCAAGCCGTCCGGGGTCTATCTCCGCCGGCAGACGGCCATTGGCCATGACTTCGTCGACGATCTGCCCAATGGTGTTGCGCGCTTTCGCCTCGAGTTCCGCCTGGTCGACACCGCTCAGCGTCAGACGTTTCATGTCCAGGCGCTTGAGCAGTTCATGCTGAATTTGTTCCTGCACGCTGCGCCGCAGTTCGCGCAGCGGATCCGCTTCCGGCGCGGGTTGCTCCAATGCGTCCTCTTCCGGAAGGAACGCGGACGTTTCTTCAGGTGCGGACTCCGGCGCGCGTTCCTCCACGTCCTCGTTGCTCACGCGCAGAAGACTCTCGCCGATCTGCACGACATCCCCGCCGCCGAGCTGCACCTCGTCCGTCAGCGGTTCGCCGTTGACGTAGGTGCCGTTGGCGCTGCGCAAGTCCTTTATGGACGCGACGCCGCGCGAAACCGTCAGCAGGGCGTGCCGTTCGCTTACGTCGGGGAAGTCCAGCCGCACGCGGCAGTGCGGTCCGCGGCCGATGAACCATGCGCCGTCCTCAAGCGGGCGGATCTCTCGTGCGCCGTTGACGAGTGTCGTGAGTCGCAGCATTACCGCCCTCCGGACCTTCCCGCCTGGCGCTTGAGGTTCAGTTCTTCGATTTCTTCACGGATCTTGGAGTAGTCGACCTGCGGCAGGCGCTTCTCGTACGAGGCGTCGTTGCGGTTGCGCAGCGTCAGAACGAGCCGTCCGCGGATCTGTTCGGCGAACGCGAGCATTTCCGCCTCCCGCGGCGTGACCTCCAGCGTCACCGTCGAATAGGCGCCGCCTCCGAAACCGGCCGGCGTCGCCGTCTGCGACTTCGCCGTTTCGCGCCCCGTGGCGAGCACGAGCACGTTCTGGAGGAGCGTGCAGGTCACGAGTTCGTCCCGTCCGCCGCCGGACGCCTTCGCATCGGGCAGATTGAACGTCCCGATGACGTCCACATGGTCGTTCGGACGCACCATCCCCGAAACCGCCGCGGACCCGCCTACATTGATCGACATCGCCCGCATCTGCCGGCGCACGTCCGCCGAAAGCCCTCTCGCCCGGGGCGAGCCCCCTTCGACGTCCGACCAGAAGGCGACCTCGCCCTTGCGGTGCGAAATGAGCGTGCGCCGCCCGACGACATCCGCGAGATCCGCACGTTCCAGCGCCTGCCCGCGCATCCCAAGCGCCGGGACCGTCCGCAGCCCCAGGTCGGACCGCGCCAGCACCGTGCCCTCTGGGATGTCGCGCGCGAAGCAGAGCGCGTCGATCGTGCCGTAGCGCCGGCGCAAGGCCTCCTGTTCGCGGCGAATCTCGTTCTCACCGGACGCGATGAATAGCCGCGTCAAGACGACGGCCAGGAGGCCGGCGGCAAGCGACAGAACAAGGACGATCCGGCGTTTCATGGCCTAGAAGAGCCCTTTCACCTTCCCCGTCTCGACGTCGACGTCCACCCGGCGGAAAGCGGGCGATGCGCTCGTCCCGGGCATGAGCTTGATTTCGCCCGCGACCGGCACGACGAGCCCTGCGCCCTTGTAGAGGAGGATGTCCCGTACCGGGAGCCGCCAGCCGGTCGGACGCCCCAGCAGCTTCGGGTCGTGCGAGAGCGAATACTGCGTCTTGGCCATGCAAACCGGCAGGTGCGCCGTCTCGGGATCCGCCTCGAGCGCCGCCAGTTTCGCCGCGGCTTCGGGCGTGTAGTCCACCCCTTCGCCGCCGTAGATTTCCTTGACCTGCTTCTCGATGCGCACCGAAAGCGTCTCCGCAAGGTCGCAGAGGTAGTGGAAGTCGTTCGGCTCGTCGCACGCGGCGACGACTTCCTTCGCAAGTTCGAGCGCGCCTTCGCCGCCCTTGAGCCAGTGGTCGCTCACGGCGAACGCCGCACCCGTCTCCTGCGTGATGCGCCGCACCAGGTCGCGTTCGGCGGGCGTGTCGGTGTAGAAGGCGTTCAGGCAGACGATCGGCTTCACGCCCGACTTGCGGATGATGTCGATGTGGGCGAGCAGATTGGCACACCCCTTCTCGAGCAGCTCCAGGTTTTCGTGCGTATAGACCGGGTCGAGCGGCAGGCCCGCCTTCACCGCGGGCGCCCCGCCGTGCGCCTTGAGCGCGCGCACCGTCGCCACGAGCACCACCGCGTCCGGCTTCAGCCCCGAGCAGCGGCACTTGATGTTCCAGAACTTCTCGAAGCCCATGTCGCTGGCGAAGCCGCTCTCCGTCACCACGTAATCGGCGAGCGCGCACGCGAGCTTGTCCGCCACGACCGAATTCTGGCCGATGGCGATGTTGGCGAACGGCCCGGCGTGCACGAACATCGGCTGCCCTTCGAGGGACTGCATCAGCGTCGGCTTCAACGCCCGCACGAGGAGTGCGCACATCGCCCCGTCCACTTCCAGATCCTTCGTCGTGACGGGCTTGCCCGCCTTGGAATAGGCGACGACGATGCGCCCAAGCCGCGTGCGCAAGTCGGCGAGATCCGGACTCATCGCGAGAATCGCCATGACTTCCGAGGCGACGCTGATGTAGAAGCCGGATTCGCACGTGAAGCCGTCCAGCTTGCCGCCCCGTCCCATCTCGATGTTCCGCAGGCCCTGTGCGCAGAAATCGATCGCCCAGCGGAACTGGATGCGCGCCGGGTCGACGTCCAGCCGTTTCAGTCCGCGCGCGGCGAGCCACGCGTCGTCGTGGTTGCGTTCGTGCTGCATGCGCGCGTTCAGCGCCACCATCGCGAGGTTGTTCGCGTTCGTGATCGCGTCGATGTCGCCCGTGAGCCCGAGCGAAAGCGCCGTCAAAGGCACGACCTGCGCGAGACCGCCGCCCGCGGCGGATCCCTTGATGTTGAACGTCGGGCCGCTCGAGGGCTGGCGCACGCATCCGGCGACCTTCTTCCCGAGCCGTCCGAGCCCTTCCACGAGCCCCAGCGTCGTCGTCGTCTTGCCTTCCCCGAGCGCCGTCGGCGTGATCGCCGTCACGTCGATGTACTTGCCCCGGCGCCCTTTCCCCGTGCGCGCCAGAACCTTGGCGACGTCCACCTTCGCCAGAACGCGCCCATAGGGCTCCCATTCGTCCTCCTGGAGGCCCAGTTCGGCGGCCAGTTGCGCCGCTGTCTTGAGATTGGCTTCGGCGGCTTCCGCGATCTGCCAGTCTTTCATCTGTGTCGGATCCATTTTCATACGCTTATTATACCACAATCGCATCAGAAAAACACCTGTTTTGAAACGACGCGTCGGCTAGAGCTGTGAATCCAGATAGGCGACCACCTCGTCCACGAATGTGCTGGGCGTGGAGGCTCCCGCCGTGACGCCCAGATGGCGAACGCCCCGCAAATCCAGCGCGCGCACTTCCTCCAGCGTGCCCGCCCGGAACGCCCGGCAGACGGCGACTTCCGCCAGACGCCGCGTGTTGGAGGAATTGGGGCTCCCCAGGACGAGCAGTGCATCGCCCTTGAAACGCTTGACCGCGTCCTGCCGGTCCTTCGTCGCCCGGCAGACCGCCGCGCTCGTTTCCACCTCGTACCTCGTGCGCAGTTTCGCGAGCAGAGCCTCCACGTCGTCCGCGTTCAGCGTCGTCTGGCTGACCACGCCTATCCGGGGCGCCGCCGGCAACTCCGGATACACCGTCGCCTGCGCAACTTCGCCCAGAATGCCGCGCACCTCGTCATGCCGGGCGTCCCCCAGCACGACGACGGGAAGTCCGCGCGCGGCGAACGCGCGCGCCTGCTCGTGCACGCGCGTCACGAACGGACACGTCGCGTCGACGACCTTCAGGTTCCGCGCGGCGGCTTCCTGCCGGATGCGCGGCGCCACGCCGTGCGCCGAAAAGAGAACCGTCGCCCCCGCAGGGACTTCCGCCAGCGTCTCGACGAAAACGAAACACCGCGCGCGCAAGTCCGCCACCACGCGTTCGTTGTGCACCAGTTCGTGCAGACAGTAGACGGGTCGTTCGCGGATGGCCAGCGCCTTGCGAATCGCCCCGGCGACGCCCGCGCAGAAGCCGCGCGGCTCGAGCAGCTCGTACGTCATGCCCCGGGCGCCGCGCGCTTGGCCTTCTCCCACAAAACGTCCATCTCCGCCAGCGTCATGTCCTTCAGATTGCGCCCCTCGGCCTTGGCCCCGGCCTCGACGGCGCGGAAACGCCGCGCGAACTTCTGCGTCGTGCCCTCGAGCGCGCTTTCCGAATCCACCTTGAGATGCCGCGCGAGATTGGCGACGGAAAACAGCACGTCTCCCAGCTCCTCCTTCACGCGGTCCGAATCGCACGGACGCGTCGACTCCCGCGCGGCGATTTCGGCCTCCAGCTCCGCCAGCTCTTCCTTGATCTTGGCGAGCGGACCTTCCGCGTCCTTCCAGTCGAACCCCACGCGCGCGGCCTTTTCCTGGGTCCGCTGCGCCTTGAGGAGAGCCGGCAGCGCCGCCGGCACCCCGTCCAGCACCGAATGCCGCGCTTCCTTGCGGTGCTCGGACTGCTTGATCTGCTCCCAGTTGCGCAACACGGTCGCCGTGTCCGTGGCGTCCACGTTCCCGAAGACGTGCGGATGGCGCCGCACGAGCTTGTCCGAAATGGCGTTGGCCACATCGTCGAAGGTGAAGCGCCCCTCCTGCTCCGCCATGACGGACTGGAACATGACCTGGAGAAGCACGTCGCCGAGCTCCTCGATGTGGTTCGCCTTGTCTTCCGGACGGTCCATCGCCGCGAGGAGTTCGTAGCACTCCTCCAAAACGCACGGCTTGAGCGAGGCGAGCGTCTGCTCGCGATCCCAAGGACAACCCGTCTCCGGATTCCGGAGACGGGTCATTATCTCGTGCAACCGTTCTATGCCGGTCATGGATAAGGTGTCCTTAGTTGGCCGTGCGCGTTTTGCGCAGATAGGGCTGACCGATCTCGTCGAGCAGCTTGCGGAACGAACCTTTGCGCACGTTGAACGGCTTGCCGCCCTTGATGCGCGTGAATTCGCACGCGCGGATCTTCGAGCCCTCGTCCTCGTCCTGCCCGATGACGCCCGAGACGCCCTTGAGTGCGCTCTCGACCGCGACGCGGCAACACTCGTGGATGAGGTTCTTGTCCTTGCGGTTCGGCGCGGCGGAACGCGCGAAATAGCCCGACTTGAAGACCTGAACCTTTTCCGCCTTCAGAAGCTCGCCGAGGCGCTTGCCGATGTACTGACCGACATTGACCTTGTCGAGCCGGGGATGGCCGAACGCGTCCATCGGGACCGTTTCGCCGCGCGCCTTCATCGCTTTGATGATGTCGGCGACGCCCGCGCCTTCCGAAATGAAGATGTTGACGCTGTCGTACTTGTCCATGATCTTTTTCAGGCGCACCGCTTCCTCCTCGAGGTCGAAGCGCGCTTCCGGCACGTACACCGCGTGCACGTCCTGGCGTTCGCGCGTCAGCATGAACTCCGGCAGGAAGTCCACCTTGTCCAGCATCTTGCGATAATACTGCGCCGTCTTGTACGTCAGCCAGCCGCAGTTGCGCCCCATGACCTCGTGCACGATCAGCGAACGCGGGTTGGCGCTGTTCTCCTTCACGACGTTCATGAAGAACTTCGCGCCCTCCTCGGCCGCCGTCCACGCGCCCAGCGACTGGCGGATCGGATAGACGTCGTTGTCGATCGTCTTCGGCAGACCCACCACGATGAGCGGATAGTCGTTTTCCGCCAGATACGCCGCCAAATCCGCCGCGGTCGTGTTCGTGTCGTCGCCGCCGATCGTGTGCAGCACGTCCACGCCGTCCTTCACCAGCTGGTCGGCCGCCACCTTCAACGGATCCTCGCCCTCGCGGACAAGCCCGCGCTTGACGCAGTCCTTGACGTTCGTGAGCTTCACGCGGCTGTTGCCGATCGGCGAACCGCCGTGCTCCGTCAGGACGAGCGCGTGCTTGCGCACCTCGTCCGTCACCGGGATCGACTCGCCCTTCAAAAGCCCCATGTAGCCGTTGATGTAGCCGATCATTTCGACCTCGGGCGCCTTCTTGGTGTACTCGTCGATGAGATAACCGATGGAGGAGCTCAGGCAGGGGGCCAAACCGCCCGCCGTGAGGAACGCAACCTTCTTGACTTCTTTCTTCGAATCTTCTTTTTTCATACGCTTACGTCTTTTCTGCTTAGTGTTAGTGGATGGAAATTCCGAAATTAGAGCGCACGGACGACGCGCGCCATTTCAATCGCGCTCTGCATGGCCGAGAAGCCCTTGTTGCCCTGCTTCGTGCCGCAGCGCTCGACCGCCTGCTCCAGGTTCTCCGCGCTGACGACGCCGTCCAGAACGGGCACGCCGGTGTCGAGCGAAATCTGGCTGAACGCGCGCGCCGTCGTCTCGTTGATCAGTAGCGCGTGCGACGTCGCCCCCTGCACGACCGCGCCCAGACACACCACCGCGTCGAAGCCTTTCGCCGCGACCTTGCTCGCCGCCAGCGGCAGCTCGTACGCGCCGGGAACGCGCACCAGCAGCAGATCGTCCGTCTGCCCGCCCATGCGCACAAATGCGTCTTCGGCGCCCTTGACAAGTTGCTCGGTCAGAAAACTGTTGAAGCGGCTCACGACTATCGCCACTTTCAATCCCTGGGCCAGAAGCTCGCCATTGACCTCTCTCATCGTGTTGTGATACCTTCTTTATGTTGAAAAATCGACAATTTACGCCCCCTATTATACCAATTATCCGCTTGCCTTGTCTAGGCAAAACTTGCACCCGCGCAATCGCAAAAACCAACGCGTCGGACGCCTAACGGGACAACCGGGACGGACGGGACGCCCGCGATGCGTCCAGACAATCCTGTTTATCCTGTAAATCCTGTCTAAAACCCGCGCATCTAGCCGACGGGGACGCGCCTAGCCGATTCACACCAAAACGGGCGGCAGGGGACTGCCGCCCGCACGATATTGGCCGTGGAGAGCGGGTTTTCGACAGGATTGGGGTCGAGGCGTCCCACATGTCGCGATTGTCCTGCGTGCCCAGTCGGCTAAGCTGGGAAGAAATCGTCGAACGTATCCACGATGCAGTCGGGGTGGCTCTTTTCGAGCGTGGCGCGGCTGTTGGTCGTCACAACGACCGCCACGCGCATACCGCCTGCGTGCGCCGCTTCGATGCCCTTGACGGCGTCTTCGAAGACGAGACAGTCCGCCGCGGGCACGTCGAGCCGGGTCGCGGCCGCCAGGAAGCATTCCGGATCGGGCTTCGAACGCGTATACTGCGACGCGTCGACGACCGCCGCGAAGTCTCCGCGCAGATGGAGCGCGTCAAGTATGAAATCGACATTCGCGCGCGGTCCGCCCGTGGCGACGGCGCAGGGAATCCCCTTCTCGTGCGCCGCGTCCAGAAGCGCGCGCAGTCCGGGCAGGGGTTTGACGTGCGGCGCGTAGAGCGCACGGTAGAGCGCTTCCTTCTCGTCCGTCAGACGGTCTATTTCGTCCGCGGGCAAATCGCGTCCGACGATGTTGCGGATGTAGTAGCCCGCCTGGGAGCCCATCCAGTCCACGATTTCCTGTTCGGAGAGGAGGCGTCCGTGGCGGCGCGAGAAAGCCTGCCAGGCTTTGACGTGGTAGGCGCAGTTGTCGACGAGCGTGCCGTCCATGTCGAAGATGAAGGCGCGCGCAGTCCAGGGCGAGAAGGAGACGGGCTCTTTCATTTCTCGAGCCCCAGTCGGGAATAGGCAAGCGGCGTGGCGACACGGCCCTTCGGGGTGCGTTCGAGGTAGCCTTCCATGATCAGGAACGGCTCATACGCCTCCTCGACGGTGTCCGGCTCCTCGCCGACGGAGACGGCAATCGTGGAAAGTCCCACGGGGCCGCCGCCGAACTTGACGCAAATCGTCTCCAATATGCGGCGATCCATGTCGTCGAGCCCGTGCGGATCGATCTCCAGCAGGCCCAGCGAGGCGGTCGCCACGGGTCCGGAGATGAAGTTGTCCGCCCGGACCTGCGCATAGTCGCGCACGCGGCGGAGGAGATTGTTGGCGATGCGGGGGGTGCCGCGGCTGCGGCGGGCGATCTCGAGGGCGCCTTCGGCGTCGATGTCGACGCCGAGCTTGGCGGCGCTGCGCGTGACGATTTCCGCCAGTTCCGGTGGCTGGTAGTAGTCCAGACGGTTGACGAGGCCGAAACGGGCGCGGAGGGGCGCGGCGATAAGGCCGATGCGCGTTGTGGCGCCCACGAGCGTGAAGCGCGGCAGTTCGAGGCGAACGCTCCGCGCGTTCGGACCCTGGTCGATCATGATGTCGATGGCGAAGTCCTCCATGGCGCTGTAAAGATACTCCTCGACGGTCTTGGCCATGCGGTGGATTTCGTCGATGAAGACGATGTCGCCGGGTTCGAGCGAGGTGAGGAGACCCGCCAAGTCGCCGGGCTTGGTGATGACGGGTCCGGACGTCGTCTTGACGTGCACGCCCATCGCCTCGCCGAGGATGTAGGAAAGCGTGGTCTTGCCCAGCCCGGGCGGCCCCGAGAAGAGCACATGGTCCAGCGATTCGCCGCGGTTCTTCGCCGCCTCGACCGCCAGCATCAGCCGGTCGCGCACCTTGGCCTGACCGACGAAGCCGGAGAAATCGGACGGACGCAACCGGTTGTCGAACGCGGTGTTGCGCGTATTCAGTTCATCGCTCTGTCTTTGGATGCTCATCTTGAGGGACTATTATACCACATTCGGGCGTTCAATCAAGGGCGGCGAGGACAAGGGGCTGCTCGGGGACGGGGTCCGGCGAAAACGCGAACGCCTTCAGGAGTTCCGCCGCGGCGCTTTCGAGCCCCTCGGGGCCCGCCGAGGTTTCGAGCGTGGCGAGCGGCGCGCCTGTGGCGACACGGTCGCCCCGGCGCACGGCCAGCGTCACGCCCGCGCGCGGATCGATACGGTCGCCCGCCTTTTCGCGTCCGGCGCCGAGCTTGAGGGCGACGCGCGCGACTTTCTCGGCGTCGATTCCGGCGACATGGCCCGAACGCGGGGCCTGGATGCAGAACTTGGCGACGGGCTCGGCCAGACGCCGTTCGAACGCCTCCAGGTCACCGCCCTGCGCGGCGACCATCGCGGCGAACTTCGCGTAGGCCGAACCGTCCGCGAGATGCGCACGGCAAAGTTCGCGGGCATCGTCCAGCAGGAGGTCGCGCTCCAGGGCGACCATGCGCGCGGCGAATTCGACGCAGAGCGCGGCGATTGGCTCGAGGTTCGGCGGGGGCCCCTTCAGAAGGACGATCGCCTCCTCCACTTCGTTGGCGTTGCCGACGGCGTAGCCGAGCGGCGCGTCCATGTTCGTCAGAAGCGCGGCGGACTTGCGCCCCGCCGCCCGTGCGCCCTGCACGAGCGCTTCGGCGAGTTCGCGGGCTTCCTCGGGCGTCTTCATGAAGGCGCCGCAGCCGTACTTGACGTCGAACACGAGCGTGTGGGCGCCCTCGGCGAGCTTCTTGGAGAGGATGGAGCCGACGATCAGGGGGATGGAGGCTACCGTGCCGGTGACGTCGCGCAGGGCGTACAGCTTCTTGTCGGCCGGGGCGATTTCTTCCGTCGCCACGGTCATCGAGACGCCCGTCTCCTCGACCACGCGCCGGAAGTCGTCCAGCGAAAGCGCCGCGTTGTAGCCGGGGATCGACTCGAGCTTGTCGGCCGTTCCGCCCGTGATGCCGAGTCCGCGTCCGGTCAGGGACGGCACGGCCACGCCGCAGGCGGCGGCGAGAGGCTGGATGACGAGGGAGAGCTTGTCGCCTACGCCGCCCGTGGAGTGCTTGTCGGCGGTCGGAAAGTCCCAGTCGAGGCAGCGGCCCGAATTCTTCATCGCCTCGGTCAAATCGGCCGTCTCGCGCGCGTTCATGCCGCGGCAGCAGATCGCCATGGCGAGCGCGCTCATCTGGTAGTCGGGTATTTCGCCTCGGGTGAAGCCTTCGACGAATTCGCGGATTTCGGCCGAGCCGAGCGCCCGCCCTTCGCGTTTCTTGTCCAAAACCAACTTGGCGATCATTCGGGTTTCCTCCAGTAAGACAGATATTCGATGTTCCCCATCTCCTTGCCGCGGACGGGGGATTCGCACAGGCCGCGGAGCTCCAGGCCGAGCGTCTGGCGGGCGAACGCCACGATGCCGTCGCGCGCGGCGAGGCGCAGGTTTTCGTCGCGGACGAGTCCGCCCGGCGCATGGCCGCGGCCGACCTCGAACTGGGGCTTGATGAGCGCGACGGCTTCACCGCCCGGCGCGAGTACGTCCACGATCGGGGGCAGGATGAGCTTGAGCGAGATGAAGGAGACGTCCGTCACGGCGAGAATGGGCGTCTCGGGCAGATCAGCCGGGCGCATGTTGCGGGCGTTGAAGTTCTCGCGCACCCAGACGCGCGGGTCGACCCGCAGTTTGTAGGCGAGCTGGTTCGTCCCGACGTCGACCGCCATCACCCGCCGCGCCCCGTGCTGCAGAAGACAGTCCGTGAAGCCGCCCGTCGAAGAGCCGACATCGAGGCAGATCTTGCCTTCCGCGTCCAGTCCGAGCGGACCGAAGCTGGCGAAGGCGCCCTCCAGCTTGTCGCCGCCGCGCGAGACGAAGCGGGGCGGGGCGGCGATTTCGAGCGGCGTTCCGGGGTCTATCGGGCGCGAAGCCTTCGTCTCGACCTGTCCGGCGACGCGCACCTTGCCCTCCAGGACGAGCGCCTGGGCGCGGGTTCGGCTTTCGCACAGACCCTTCTCGACGAGAAGAACGTCCAGACGCTTTTTCACTTGGCCGTCTCCGTTTTGGCGGCCGCGGGCGTGAGCATTTCCACGCGGCGGATCGTTTCGCGCGGGAAGGCGCGCGAGACGCCCAGGGCGACCTCTATCTGCATGGACGTCTCGTCTTGGCCCTGGAGAATGCCGCGGTAGATGCCGGTGTCCGTCTCGATCTCGATTGTAGGGACGAACAGCCGGCGCAGGACGATTTTGAGCGGCAGAGTCTTGGCGGACTCCACCTTGATGGTGCGCGCGAATTCCGCATAGCCTTCAGCCTTCGCCACGAGCGTGTGCTCGCCTTCCTTCACGTTGGGGATCTGGAGCAGGTCGCTGAACGTCGCCACCTTGTCGGCCGTGCGCGAAATGCCGCAATAGCGTCCGTCCAGATAGAGCTTGACGCCACTGGGCTGGGTCCGGACCTCGAGTGCGCCCAGAATATTCCGGAGGCGGAACTCTTCGGTGCAGGTCTGGCCGTTGCCCACGACGACCTGCTTTTCAAGGGGGGCATACCCTTCCAGTTCGGCGCGGACCGTGTACGTCCCGGGCTTGAGACCGGTCAGCAGGCACTGGCCCTTGCCCTGCGCGACATCGTCCACGTAAATGCGCGCGGTCTCGGGGACCGTCGAGAGTTTCAGCGTGCCGGGCAAGCCCTGCAGACGGATGAAGACATTTTGGCTTTCGCCCGCGTTGAGCGACAACTCGCGCGTTTCTTCGGAATAGCCGTCCAGTTCCAAGGTCACCGTCGCGCGTCCCTTCGGTATCCGCCGGACGAGCACGGGCGTTTTGCCGCGGGGGATGCCGTTGACGGTCACCGACGCGCCGACCGGGTCGCTCGAGATTTGCAGGGTGCCGCTGTCGAGCAGAAGCGTCTCTTTCTTGACGAGCGGCGTGCGGCCGTCGAAGACAACTTCGACCGTGCGCGGCTGGTAGCCGGGCTTCTGGAGGAGAAGCCGGTATTTGCGGCCGGCGTCGAGCGAGGTAATGAGCCGCGGCGTCGTCCCGAGGGAAAGACCGTCCAGCGAGATGTCGCATCCGGCGGGTTCGGACTGCACGAGGAGGAGACCCTTCAGGGGCGTCAGCTCGGCGAATTGAGACGTATAGGCTCCTTCCGTGGCCGTGAAGAAGAGTTCGGCGGGCTCGTAATTCTCCAGGAGGAGCGTGGCGTGGTGGTCGCCCGGGGGGATGTCGAAAACGCGCAAGGGCGTCTGGCCGCGAATCGCGCCCTCGACAAGAACCTTGGCGCCTTTGGGCGAACTTCTGAAATCGACGCGCGTGACGGGGTCGTTGGCGCCTGCGACGGGGCACAGGAGCGAAAGGACCAGACCGGCTAGAAGGTATTTCGCGTTTTTCATTTCGCACCGCCTTTCTTCGCCGCGCGCAGGCGGCTGTCGACTTCGATCAATTTGGCATTCGCTTCTTTATGCCGCGGGTCGTTCTTGTCCGGAATCAAATCGCACAAGATGCGCAGTTGCGCGCGCGCCTCGTCCCAATCGCCGAGGTTGATTGCCTTGTTGGCCAAGAAGCGCTGTTCGCGGTAGCGCGCGGCGAGTTCCGTCTTGGCGGCATCCAGCTTCTTCTTGATCGCGGCATGGTGCGGAGGTTTGGGATTCACCGTTTCCAGATAGAAAAGAGCCTCCTCGTAAGCCTTGATCGCCGCGCCCAGATTGCCGTATTCCACGGCGCGGTCCGCCCACTTGGCATCGCCCGTTTCTTCGCTGGCCTCGCTCAGCGCGGCGAGTTTCTCGCGGGAGTATTGGATGGCCCAAATGCCGAGCTCGTTTCGGGAGAACGTCTCGAGCGCTTCCCGGACCGCCGCGAAGGCTTCCGGCTCGGAGGCATTTTCGACGAGAACGTCCTTCACACCGTTCGCGCGCACGACCCGCACGCGGCGCGACTTCAGTTCGTTCGCGTCCGCCGCGGCGATGCCGCTGTAGGTCGCGTCCAGCGCGGACCAGTCCGGGGACGCGAAAATGGCGTTTACGCGCGCAAGCGCCTCCGGAGAGAGTTTCGCGCTCTTGTCGATATGACGGTTCTCGCCCGGCACGTCGTCGCTCACGACGCGCAGCACGCCGTCCGGGCCGATCGTCATCTGGTAGCGGAAGATGTGGCGGGCGTCGGCTTCGACGCTTTCGTAATAGAGGGCGAACAAGCCCCCCTTCTCCACGGCGAGCGGAATTCTTGTGACGGAGGAATCCGCAGACGGGGTGCCGCGCTCGAACGGATACCAGAGAACGAGCCCCGCACCCAAAAGGAGCACGAGAACCGGCAAGGACCAAAGGAGCATGCGGCGTCCGGCAGTCGGTTTGCGCGCGCCGGACGATGCGTCAGACGCGGCCGATTGTGGCGCGGGAGCCGGCTCAAGGCCCAAGTCGACGGTCGTTTGCGGTTTCTCCGCGGCGTCCGCATTGACCACGCGCAACCGCGTTTTGCCAATCTCGATCAAATCGCCCGATTTCAGAACGCGCGGCGTTGAGCCAATCTCTTCACCATTTACATACGTCCCGTTCGCACTGGCGAGATCGACAAGGCGCGGTTCGCCATCCGCGAACTCGATGAGACAGTGATTGCGCGAAAGCTCCTCGTCGGCTATGACCCAGTCGTTCGAGGAGGCGCGACCGATGCGGAGGCCCGTTTCGGGAAGCACCATCCGCCGTCCGGCGTCCTTGCCGGAAATCTGGACCAGTTCCATCTTCGTTTCCATAATCGACTCCTTTCTCCCGGCTCCGGTCAGAACAGCCCTTTGAAAGCCTGCGCCACGATGGGACCAAGCAAAATGATGAAAACAGCCGGGAAAATGCACAGCATCAGCGGACCGAGCATCTTCGTGGGGGCTTCGTGCGCCAATCTCTCCGCGCGGTCGAACCGTTTTTCGCGCATCTGCTCGGATTGTATGCGCAAGACCGAACCGATGGAAACGCCCAGCTCGTCCGCCTGTATCAGGGCGAACGCGACGGCGTTCAAATCGGGCTGGCGCACGCGCTTGGCCATGTTCGCAAGCGCCGCGCGGCGCGAAAGACCGACCTGCACCTCTTTCGTCATGCGCAGAAGCTCCTCGTTGAGCGGGTCCATCCTGCGCGCGGAACAGTTGCGCTGCAAGGCGCCCATGAAGTCCATGCCCGCCTCGACGGAAAGCGTCAGCAGATCCAGCACGAACGGGAGCGCCCGCACGATGGCGTCCTGGCGTTTGCGCAGGGCGGCTCGCAGCCAGAGGCGGGGCTGGAGGGGGGAAAAGACGGATCCCGCCCGGGACAGGAGGAGCCGCGCCTCCGTGAAGAGAGAACCGGGAAGCGCCATCCCGAGCAGGAGGACAAGCCCGCTCCATAGCGTGCCCAGAACAAGTGGACAGAGGAACTCCAGGGCGACGAATTCGCGTCCGCACAGAAGGCCCTCGAAACCCGCGGCGACGAGCGTACGCTCATTCTCTTCGATGGGCTGGACAAAATTGGGACGCGCCAGCAGGCGATCGAAGTTTCCCGCGAACGGCAGAAGCAGCTTGAAGACGAACGGCAAGGCGCGGGCCTGGCGGCGTCCGTCCGCCAAGGTCACATACGTCACCTCGCAGGCGACGTTTGCCGCGTACCAGAAGAGCCCGGCCGCGGTGAGCGCCCATGCCAACGTCAAAGCGACCTTCAAGACCACAATCGGATGCCCTTCGCTTGTCCGTCAGGTTGCCGGCGTGCCGCCGCCCGCGGGGGCAAGAGGCGACAAAACGCCGCCGTTCGCGCCCGGTTCGCCGGCGAAAAGGATCATGCCCTCCGAAACGCCGACGGACATCTTGCGCGGGGCGAGGTTCGCGACGAAGACGACTTCCTTGCCGACCAGCTTTTCGGGCTCTGGATACGCAGCGCGGATGCCGGAGAAAATCGTCCGCTTGCCGAGCGCACCGGCGTCGAGGACGAACTTGAGCAGTTTTGAGCTCTTGGGGACAATCTCGCAGCTTTCGACGGTCCCTACGCGCAGGTCGAGCTTCTCGAAGTCCGGGAAAGCCACTTCCGGCTTGAGTGGCGGCGCGACAGGCGCCTTGGCCTTGTTCTTGCTCGCGCGCGATTCATGCGCGACTTCGCCCGATTCGGCGGGCTTGATCGTCGCTGCGGCAATCATCGCGTCCACCTGCTTGGCGTCGATGCGGTTGGCCAGATACTCGTAGACGCCGAGCGCGCAGTCCTCGCGCGTCGTCCCGGCGGATTCCCACGTCCAGGCGGGTTCGCCGAAAAGACGGCGAGCCTTGTCGGCGTAGTCCGGCAGAATAGGCTGAAGATAAATCGCGATGATGCGGAACGCATTCAGCGCCGCGGTGAGGGTCGTGCGGGTCGCTTCCGGATCCGTCTTGACCGTCTTCCACGGCTCGCGGCGGTCGAAATACTCGTTGGCCGCGTCCGCCAGGCGGCAGATCTCGACGACGACCTGATTGAAGCGGCGGTCTTCGTAGAATCGGGCGATTGTTTCGCCGGCCGCGCGGCACTTGGCGATGAGCGCGGCACCTTCCGCGTCAAGCCGCCCCAGCCGGCCTTCCAGCTTTTTCTGCAGCATCTGGCCGCCGCGCGAGGCGATGTTCGTGATCTTCCCCACGAGATCGGAATTGACGCGCTGGACGAAGTCCGCCAGATTGAGGTCCATGTCGTCCGTCGTGCCGCCAAGCTTGGCCGCGTAGTAGTAGCGCAGGGCGTCGGACGGCAAATGCTCGAGATAGGTGCGGGCGTTCACGAAGGTCCCCTTGGACTTGGACATCTTCTCGCCGTTGACCGTCAAAAAGCCGTGCACGAACACCTTTTCCGGCTCTTTGTAGTTGGCGACATGGAGCATGCCGGGCCAGAAGAGGCAGTGGAAGCGGATGATATCCTTGCCGATGAAGTGGTAGATTTCCGTCTTGGGATCGTTCCAGAGATCGCCTTGGCCGTTTTTCGCGCACCAGTTCTGGAGGCTCGCGATGTAGCCGATGGGGGCATCGACCCACACGTAGAAATATTTGTCTTTGCAGCCGGGAATCTCGAAGCCGAAGTAGGGCGCGTCGCGCGAAATGCACCAGGGCCGCAGCGGCTCCTTGAACCACTCCAGGAGTTTGTTGGATACGTCGCTCGTGGTGTGCGCGGGGATCCACTTCTCCAGGTAGGCGTGCTGCGGCTCGAGCTCGAAGTAGATATGCTCCGAATCCTTGATCACCGGCGTCGAGCCGCAGGTCGTGCAGACGGGATGGCCGAGTTCTTCCGCACCGTAGGTTGCGCCGCATTTGTCGCAGCTGTCGCCGTACTGCCCCGGCGCACCGCATTTGGGGCACTCCCCTTTCACGAACCGGTCCGGCAGGAACATCTTGCAGTGTTCGCAATAGAGCTGGGGCGTCACCTTGCGCGTAATCGACCCGCTCTTGACCATCGCCGCGTAGAACTGCTCGGAAAGAGCCTTGTTCTCGGGCGAATTGGTCGTGTAGTAGTTGTCGAAGCGGATTTGGAAATCGGTGAAATCCTTCAGGTGCGTGGCGTGCGAGCGGGCGATGAGCTCTTCGGGCGTTATGCCCTCCTTGCGAGCGCGGATCATGATCGGCGTGCCGTGGGTGTCGTCCGCGCAGACGTAAACGCAGGTGTTGCCGCGCAGCTTCTGGTAGCGCACCCAGAAGTCCGTCTGGATGTACTCCACCAAATGCCCCAGATGAATGTCGCCGTTCGCATACGGCAAGGCGCTCGTGACGACTATCTGTCTCTTTTCGTTCGTTTGTTCCATTTAATCTCCAATCTGCCGGCGGGCGCTCATTCCTCGAAACAGGCGTCCAGCGGCGGAATATCCTCGAGTTTCGTCAATTTGACCGGCAATTCAAGAAAGACGGGACGCAAAAACCGGAAAACGCGCGCGGACTCGACCTGTATCTCGCACGGCAGGACCTTCTTCTCGACGAATCGCCGCAGGAGCTGCCCGGGCATCTCCAGCCAAATGTTCTTGAGTCCGCCCCGGAGGGGGTCCACAAAGGTCGCGTCGTCCACAATGCGCTTGCGCGTTCCCAGATTCACGACCCGCATGGAATACTGCACGCGCGGGGGAATGTCCTTCGACTCGTGGTCGAGCGAAAAACGCAAGTCTACCGCAACCTTGAGGTCGGGGCGGATGGGCAGACTTTTCGCTTGCACGATAAGGTCCAGCGGCACGGGTACGCGCTCTTCGTACGGCGGCGGTTCGGGTATCTCCAGCGGTTCGTCCTGCCAAACCCCGGGCGCCGTCTCGACACGGGCGAAAAGCGCGCGGTCTTCCGCATGCTTCAGGACGAGGGTATGGTCCCCCTCCAGGCGCAGCATGACGCCGTACGCCTCCCACAGCATGCGCCGGACGAGCCCTTCCTGCTTGGGCGTCAGAAACCAGGGCAGATAGCCGGGGTTGTGGCGCGAGGGCACGATGAGATCGTCTTTCCTCGCATAAGCGATTTCGAATTGCGGGAGCTCTATCCAGGAAATATAGTAGCCGAACTCGGGATCCATGCGCATCCGCACGAAGTCGTGCATCGTCTGCCAGCCTTCGAGCAGCACAAAACGCACGCGCACGGGGCTGGTATCCGACAGCATGGTCGTGCAAAAATAGGGAAAGGGACTCCCGTAGGGCTTGATCGCCCAGTTGAACGCCGCGGTGAGCTTCCAGAGGTCGAGACGGTCCATCTTGCGGGCGATGTCGATGATGGCATCTTTGTCGGACAATGTAGAATTGTTCATTCCGCCTCCTTTCAGCCCAGCGTGGCCGACACCTGAAAGACGGCCATGAGAATGGATACCGCCACGAACCCGACCATCGCGGCGATGACGACGATGAGAATCGGCTCGAGTGCGTTCGTGAAAGACGTGATGTTGCGGTCCATGTCCTTCTGGTAGCGCACGCCGATGTGCTCGAGCGAGGAGGCCATGTCGCCGGCCTGTTCGCCGATGGCGAGCATGTCCGTCATCATGCGCGGGAACACCCCGCTCGCCGCGAGCGGTCCCGATATGGAGGTACCGTCCGTCACGCGCCGCCGGGCGTCGCCCAACGCCGCGCCGATGACCGCGTTTCCGCACGTCTCCTGCGCGATCTTGAGCGCCTGCAGGACGTCCACGCCGTTGGAAAGCAGCGTCTTGAGCGTATAGGCGAGCGAGGAATAGGCCCCGCTCGCGACGATACCCTTGATAAGCGGCGCGCGCAACTTCCAGCCGTCCACCTTGAGGCGCCCGGCGGGCGTGCGTTTCCACCTGCGGAACGCGTACACCGCGCCGGCCAGGACGATTGCCATGAGCCAGCCGTAGCCCGTCAGCGCGTCGGACATCCCAATCAGGATCCGCGTCGGGAGCGGCAGCGTCGCGCCCATCGAATCGAACACCTTCTGGAACTTCGGGATGATCCACACCAGCGCGGCGATGACCGCGAACACGCCGAAAACCAGCACGATCATCGGATAGCTGAGCGCGCTCTTGATCTTGCCGCGCATGCTGTCGAAGCGCTCATAATGGTCCGCCAGACGCCGCAGAACTTCCACCATCGCGCCGGACGCTTCCGCCGCGCGGATCATGTTCGCGTAGAGCGGCTCGAAGGTGTCCGGATGCTGCGCGAGGGCGCTCGAGAAGTTCTCGCCGCGCACGATCCGCTCGCACAGGTCGCGGCAGACGTACCGCTGCCCGCTACCCTCTTCGCCCTGCGCCGCCAAAGCCTGCAGCGCCTGCCCCAGCGTCATGCCCGCCTCGATCAGATCCGCCAGTTCGGACGTGAACAGCAACACTTCCGTGCGCTTCATCCGGGTGCGGGCCTTCTCGCCACCCAGCTTCATGTTCCAGATGGAGGTCTCCCGCGGCGGTTTCGCGGGCGCAGACGCGGAAGGAGCGGACGCGACGGCAGGACGGACAGTTTCCTGCCCGCCCGGACGGTTCGCGCCACTCCTTTTCGCGTATCCCATGTCTTACTTGATGACGCGCACGCGCACGACGGCGGGAATCGCCGCCAGTTTCGCGGCGATATCCGCCGGCACCGGGGTATCCGTATCCATGAGCGTGTAGGCGATTTCGCCGCGCGACTTGTTCGCGACCGCGCTGATGTTGATCTTCGCCTCGCCCAGGATGGACGTGAAAGCGCCCAGCATGTTCGCCTCGTTGCTGTGGCAGATCGCGAGGCGGCCCGCCTTCGTGGCGGGTCCGAGCGTGCAGGCCGGATAGTTCACCGAATTGACGATATTGCCGTTCTCGAGGTAGTCGCGCATTTCCTTGACGGCCATGACCGCGCAGTTGTCCTCGGCTTCCGCGGTGGAGGCGCCCAGATGCGGGATGACGAGGCACCCCTTCTTGCCCGCCGTCGTCGCGTTGGGGAAGTCGCTCACGTACTTGCGCACCTTGCCGCTCTCCAGCGCCGCGAGCATGTCCTTCTCGTTGACCAGCACGTCGCGCGCGAGATTCAGGACGATGACACCCGTCTTCATCATGGCGATGGCGTCCGCGTCGATCATGCCCTTCGTCGATTCGAGCGCCGGGACGTGGATCGTGATGTAGTCGCACGCGCCGTAGATCTCCTCCACGTTCTTGCAGTGGCGCACCGCGTGGTCCAGATTCCAGGCCGCGTCGACCGAGAGGTACGGATCGTACCCGTAGACTTCCATCCCGAGCCCGACCGCGGCGTTCGCGATCTTCTGTCCGATCGCGCCCAGACCGATGACGCCCAGCTTCTTGCCCTTGATTTCCGTGCCCGCGAACGCCTTCTTCGCCTTCTCGGCGGCCTTGCCGATGGCCGGATCCGCCGCGTTCGCCTTGACCCACTCGATGCCGCCGACGATGTCGCGGCTGGCGAGAAGCAGCGCGGCGATCGCCAGTTCCTTCACGCCGTTCGCGTTCGCCCCGGGCGTGTTGAACACGACAATACCCTTCTTCGCGTAGGCCGCGTGCGGAATGTTGTTCACGCCCGCACCGGCGCGCGCCACGGCGAGCAAGTCCTTGCCGGGCACAAGCTCGTCCATCTTCGCGCTGCGCACAAACGCCGCGTCCGCTTCCTCGAATTTCTCCGTCCGGACGTACCGGTCGTCCAGGTTCTTGAGCCCGCAGTCCGCAATCGGATTCAGGCATGTGTACTTATAGTTCATTTCTTCGTTTCTTCCGTAGAGTTTATCATGGAATATTTGCCGTCACGAATGACAACACGCCTATTATATCATATTCTGCGGACCTTTTCATCTGTACTTTTCAGACACGTCGAAAACGAAAAGCGCACCCTGCCGTGAGACACCCGGGGCAGGTCGTTCCGAGGGGTGGAGAGCGAAAGCGAAAAAGGAGAAAGACCGGTCGGGGAAGCGGAAGGCAAGAGTCCGAAAGATCCGCCCCCCAAGGGGGGCACCCCCGAACAGAGGGAATTCTCGTGCCGATGAGAAAAAATCTCATGGGCACGGGAACGGGATAACGGCAAGCGAGAGCTTGCGCGTTAATTTGTGTTTTCAGACGAAATCAAACACAAGATGGGCAAATATCGATCAAAAACCCAAGGTCATCCGGACTACCGTCCCCATCTAACCCGCCGGAACGCCCAAGACAGGGTCCGAACGCCGCGAAACGAAGAGACCGTCCCGGCGAGACGGGGTACCCGTTCCGGCGCAACGGCATCGCGGTTCCGGCGCAACGGCATCATCGTCCCGGCGAGACCAAGAAGGGAAAACGTACACCGTATTGGGTCAACCGGCTATCGTCCTCCTTCCCCGTCCGTACAATTTCTGTTTGGCAAACCGGACCTGGAGGCTTGCAATTTCCGCCATCCTGCCCGCCAATAGGCCCCTTCCGCCCCGAACCTAGACCAAAAATCACCTATTCTTTCCCGCCATGCGCGTCTCGTAGAGCGGATACCCCACTTCGCGCAGCGCACGGACGGTTTCGGGGTAGGGCCTGTCGCAAATATCCGTCCACCCGACCTGGAAATGCTCGCCGTCGAACCGCCCGGACGTCGCCTGGTCGGAGAATTGGTGCCAATGCACGCCGACGATTTGCGGATTGCGCAGGGCGGACTCGACATACGCCTTCAGCGCCGCGGCGCGCCCTTCCTGGCTGCCCGCATTGACAAGTCCGGAACCGAACAGTCCGCGGTCGTGCGCGCCGAAGTGGAATTCGCCTATAAGGACAGGGGCGTCGAGCCCGTCCGGAAGACGCCAATCCGCGAGCGTGTCCGTATAGATGTTGAAGCTGACCACGTCCGCATATTTGGCGCACGCCTTGACGGCCCAGGGGCGGCCGTTGCCGGCGAAGCGGCACCCGAGATAGAGAAGTCCCTTGTCGAATTCCTTCACCGCCTCGCGCGTACGTTTGAAGTATTCCTCCACCAGCGCGTCCGTGAACGCGACGAGCTCCGCCTCGGGAATCTTGTCTTCGTCGCCCGTCCAGGCGATCCCCTTCGCCGCGAGCCGCTTCAGAAACGCGATTTTCGCCGGCTGGCCGTCCGGGCTGCGGAGCGTCCAGCGCGCCAGATCCGCAGGCTTCGCGCCCCACTCGATCTCGTTGTCGATGAAGAATCCGATGCACCACGGGTCGTGCGCCGCGCGGCTCTGTTTGGCGAGCGCCTCCAGAATGGACGTGCGGAACGTCGGGTCGAACGGATCGCGGAACTTCTTCCACGTCCCCCAGCTGCCGGCGATCGGACGCGACGATACCTCCACGCGTTCGGCGTAGGGCGTCCGGTCCTGCAGGCAGATGCGCAAATCGGAGGAATTGGCGATCGTGTTCGCGCCCCAGCTCCGCAGGCGGCGATGGCAGGAGTCGGCGAATTTCGCGAACCAGTCCGCGCCGTACTTGCGGTAGAGGTTCGCGGCGGAGAAGTCGAAACGCCGCGTTTCGCCGCGCTTGAGGTAGAACGGCAGCAGGAGTGCGTCGTACGTGCCGTAGAATTGCGCGAGCGGGTCGCCCGGCTTCGGCAGCCCCTCGAAAAGGACGTCTCGGTCGGGCATCGCACCGCCGACGCAGGGCGTGCGCGGATTGCCGTTGAGGGGCGTGAGCGCCGAACTGGGCGTCACGCGCACCGCTCCCCAGCTCCAGAAGAGATTCCCTTCGGGGTCGACAAGCCACCACTTCCCGTCGATCTTCTTCGGATAGAACCGTCCCGTCGCCCGTTGCTTCGGGCCCTTCGTCCAGCCGCCGTAGCGATCGCGGTCCGCCGGGCCGGGATGCGCCGCAAGGTCGGCTTCCTCTTCACGGACCGCCGCGCGCAACTCCGCCTCGGAATGCGTCTTCCCCGGCCACTCCCGCCACTTGAACTGGCCGAACTTGTCGAAGCAGGGCAGAAAATCGCGCGTCTCCATCTTCGCCCAGGGTTCGTTCGCGACGGGCATCTTGACCAGCAGGCGTTTCCCCGCCCAGCTGCGCATTTCCTGGTGCGGACGGTAAAGCGCGTCGACGATCTCGACCGGCGTCATCTCCTCCCAAACGGTCTGGCGCGGCACCAGATCCGTATTCGCGATCAGGACGGGCGCAGCCGCGAGCGGAATCCCCTTCAGGACGGCGCGTGCGCCTTGCCGGACGATGTTCGTCGCCGGCACGCGCCCGATCTCGCCCGTCTGCGGATCCACCCAGACAGGGACGTAAAGATTGAATCCGTCGAGAACGACATCGCCCGGCTCGTAGCCGGGATGCGCCTGCGCGTCTTTCCCCGAGTACCACAGGGCGTAGATCTTCCGCGACTGGCGTTCGTATGTCGCGCACGTCACCTCACGCCCGTTCACGGTCTGTTTTGAACGCCCGAGGAGGTGGTCGTCCGGCGCCGGGAACGCACGTTCCGCATAGCGTCCGTCCGGCTCGAGCCCGCTGGCCGGACGCGCCGCCTCCGCCGCCGGGGCGGCCAGCGCCGCGAAGAGAATGCCGATATAGATGTGTCGCCGCGTCATTTCTTGACCTCCGTCAGGCTTTTGATGCCGCAGATCACGACCGGGACGTCGCCGACCTGGATGGTCGCCTTGCGGTTTTTCGCGCGGACATCCGTCTCCTGTCCATAGACGTCGCAGACGCGGAAGCCCTTCTGCGCCGTCCGGACCTCGACCGTCGCTTCCTTCGGCTCGGGATCCCCCGAGAGGTCGTCTATCCGCCAGCCGTAGATCCGGTTGCGGTCGCCTTGCCACGCGATGGCGCACAGTTCCCGTCCCTTCCAGAAGCGGATCGTCCGCAGGCCCGTCCGCGAGATGTTCAGCTCGAAACCTGAAGCGTCCCGGGTCAGCTCGTGCACGAACGCCGCGGCTTTCAGGCGGCTCTTCCCGTCGCCGCCCGTCCCGAAGAGGCCGGAAAACGGGGCATAGCGATTGATCTTGTCCGTGATTGTCGCGGCGAGCGCCGTCGTGCCCAACGCGGACTCGCCCGCCGGGGCGTCGCGCAGGTTCGTGAAGGCGACCGCGCGGCAGGACGGTTGCGTCGTGAGCAGGAAGAGGGAGCCGAAGAACTGGGCGTCCGCAAGTTCCGTCTCGCGTCCCTTGTCCTGGAAAACGTTGTATCCGACCGGGCCGAAATTGAGCGCCAGCACCGGCAAATCCGCCCATTGCGCCTTCCCGGCAAAGTCGCCAAGCATCTTCCGGGGCTCGACCCAGGGGAAGTTCTCCCAGAAGAGCGCGATCCCGTCCGCCAGTTCGCGGACGCCGTTGAAGAGCGCCGCGCCGAAATCGCCCTTCGGGAGGACCCAGATCTCGGGCGTGGTGTCCGGGTGGGCCTTCCGCGCCGCGGCGTAGGGCGCGAGCCGCTTTGCCCACGCCTGCCCCTGTTCGATGCCGTTTTCCCGCTTGGCCGCCCAGTCGCTTCCCTCGGGCTTGACGGTCATCGGGACGATCACGCGGCGCACGCCGCGGTCATACTGGTTCTGCAGATCCTCGAGGGCGCTCGCGTTGTTCTCCGGCAGGCTGCGCACGACGTCTTCGTCCAGATAGAGGTATTCGGCGAATCCATCCTTCTGTCCGTCGAAAAGGAAGCCGCCGCCCGCATTCTTGAACGCCGCCAGTTCCGCATCCGTCGCGCCGTCCGCGGCGACAAGCCCCCACGCCGCCGCGCCGTTTTTCTTCTTCCCGGACACCGGGGCGCCCAGGCCGTAGACGATAAGCGGCGCACCGCTCAGCGTGAGCGTCACGCGGCCCTTCCTGTCCGCCTTGATCTTGCGCGTGCGCCCGATCGCGTCGCGCACGACGACGTATCCCTTCGGGGCGGTGAAGACGTAGGGGGTGTGGCTCTTCCAGTGGTCGAGCCAGGGCTCGAGGTGTCCGGTGAAGGGACGGCCCGTGAACATGCCGTCATACGGATAGTAGCCGTCCTTGCGGTCGTAGATTATCGCCATTTCGCCGCGGGGCGTGTCGAAGAACCACGCCTTGCGCCGGTCGCCGTAGCTGGCTTCGCGGCTGAACGTCGCCCCGTCCAGCGCCTCCGAAATCGTGCAGAAAGAGAGCAGCACGGGTTTGACCGTCCCGTCCCGCCGCAGAAGGCCGTAGTGGTACTCCTTGTTGTTCTCGTTGATGCCGCCGATGTTGGAGTGCACCGAATCGTGCATCTGGTACCAGTTGAGCGCGAGGGCCCCCTCGACCTTGGCGAGCATGCAGGAAAGAATCAGGTTTTCCGTCGCACTGCGCGTCGAGTCCGAATCGTTCATGTTCGGCGGCGTGCGGGCGTAGACTTCCGTCAGGATGAGGCCGAGCGGATGGCCTTTCTTGCGCATGCGGGCGATGAAGTCCTTCGTCGTGCGGATTTGCGGACGGTAGTTCCACTGCCAGTCCGGTCCGGGATTGTCGGGCGTCTGGTTGAGCCGCCCGGGATGGAGCGAGAGGATGTCGCAGTACTGCCAGCACCCGGCCTTGTCCATCGCGTTGTAGAAAGCCCCGCCGTCGATGCATCCGGCGAAGCCGAACGTGGAAATCTTGATTTTCTTCTCCAGTTTCAGCGCGGCGCGGGCGTCGTGGAACGCCTTCAGCCAGTCGCGGTAGTAGTTCACGCGCCGGTCGACTTCCGCGCCGCGCGCCCCGAAGTTCAGTTCGTTGCCGATTTCCACGATCGGGCAGTCCCGCGCGGCGGCCTCCTTCAGCTTCGCCGTCGCGAACGCGAGGCGCTGGACCTCGTTCGTCGCCTTGCCGTCCAGATGGAACGAGAGGATGCCGCGGCGGTTCTTCTTCGCGTACTTTTCCGTATCGAAGCCCGACGAGGAGCGGATCCACCGTGCGCCCATCCGCGTCAGGAGCCGGTCGCAGGCCTCCTCCGAAGGGATGTTGAAGCTGGCGGCGATGCCCATGACGCTCGTGTCGAGCGACTTGTACCTGTACGGCTCGATCGTCGCCACGTCCGCCCGCACGAAGGAGTTGGTGCGCCCGTCGTCGAACGCGGCGTCCACGAACCAGTATTCGCGCGTCCGCTTCGGCAGCCGGAAGGGCCGCTTGACGGACTCGTAGGGCGCGAGGACGAGCTTGAACGTCTCGTCCAGATCGACCTTGCCGTCGTAGTTGCGCGCCGTGACGCGGCAGGTCACGCTGTTCGTCGCGTTCTTCGGGTTCATCATCGAAACCGTGAACGCGGCGCGTTCCTTGGCCGAATCGAAGAGATTGAAGTCCTTGCCGGTCGCGATGCCCGCCGCGAGCACCGCGCCCGTCTGGAGCGCCGTCGCCGCGGACGCGGCGTCCTTGTCCGGCAGGAGATAGAGGTTGATGACGTTCGAATAGGCGCGCTCGCCGGCGTCCGCGGCCTCTTCCGGCGTCTTCGCCGCGTCCGCGGCGCCCGCCCCCTGCGTCTGCGCGAAGTACTCGCCCGTCGCCGGCATGATCACGCCCTTGGCGTTTTCCGCCGTCAGTTTGGCGTCGCGCAGGGCTTCCGCCGGGTCGATCGGCCGGTATTTGATGCACATTTCGACGGAAGGCTTTCTGCGGAACGCCCCGATCGTGTCGTTCCACAGGAAGAGCCCGCCTTCCGGCGTCTCGTACGGCACCAGCGTCGCGCCCCCCGCCTCGTACGCCTCGCCGTCCGCGGGCTTCTTCCACACCCCGCCGCGGCAGAACGCCTTGCCGAGCGCGGTCTTGCCGACGGGATTGAGCGCGATGACGTTGCGGCAGAGCGCCCCGGGCGTCGCGCCCGTCCCGAACTTCTTCGCCCCCGCCGCCATCACGACGCGCGTCTCGATCCGCAACCGCGGACCGCCCTCCGAGACAATCAGCGAATACGCCTCCTTGATGTCCGGATTCTTCAGCCCGTAGTTGACGCGCACGATCTGCGGATCCAGCTGGACGGCGTCCTTCACGTCCGCCCTGACCGTCCAGTACTGCTCCTTCTTTTCGTCCACGCACGGATACGCGAAATTGTTCCGGGTCAGTTCCAGGAGATCGTTGCCCTTGAAGTCGCGGACGACCGCCCGCTTCCCGTCCGTCCACGGCACGAGCCAGTTCTTCGCCGCCGCCCACTCCGCCGGCATTTCGCCCAGTCCGGCGCGCGCCGTCAACCCCAAAGCGAGAACGCATCCCGCCCAAAACCATCTCTTCATGATTCTCTTTTCCCTTTCTGTCGTTTGTGCGCAAATCGTCCGTCGAATCCTACCGGAAGTGAAGCGCAAACCCCTTCGGATCGTGCGGCGAGGGCTTGTGCACGAAAAACGCCTGCCGGACGAGCTTTCCGTTGGCGACACGCACGCACACGCCAAACGCCTTGCCGAGCGTGGAATCGCCCTGAATCATCTCCTTCTCCTTTTTCGTGAAGGTCTCCCTGCCCAGGAAGAACCCTGTCGGATTGTTCGTCGCGTCATAAACCTCTGTCTCTTCTGGCGTCCACTGCTTCTTCGAAACGTAGATTCGCAGATTGTTGGGCCGCCAGCTCCCGTCAATCAGATAGCCGTTGCTCCCGAGGTTGTTGTTTCCCCACGCCGCATGTGCGATTATGTTCGTCGCGAGCCCCATGCCGCCGGCCGGCGTGCGCCGGAACTCCACGCTGCGGATGTATCTCTGTTCGCCAAAGGACGATTTGGCGGCGGCCGCAAGCTCCGGCAGGTCGAGCACGATGTTCGTGACCGTACGCCCTTTAAACACATTCTCGCCCAACTGCGTCAGCGGCCCGCCAAGAAATACGTTCGTCAGGCTTGCGCCGGAGAATGTGCCCGCCCCCATCACCGCGATGTTCGTGAGCACGAGGTCGCCGGCGACACACTTCCGGTTAAGGGACCAGTCGGCAATGTTCGTCACGGCAGGCACGGCAATCGTCCCCACGTCGATCGGATCGGGGCTTGTTTCATTGCCGAAAATCCCATAGACCGAACGCAATGCGGGGAAGTCGAACTTGACGGTCTTCAGTTTCGGGTTCTTGTTCAGGAGGAGGTTTGGCAAGCTGTCCGCGCCGCCGCCGATTTCGATTCGCGTCAGGTTCGCGTTGCCCGCGAACTGGGAGTTATCCGCCCCGTGGAAGGTG